>ERZ1694977.47-NODE-47-length-79793-cov-32.965186_pt1 | contig 79793 bp, 79 predicted proteins | sample MGYA00581609_ERZ1694977 | MGnify/ENA primary metagenome ERZ1694977 (study PRJEB42213, sample SAMN07424467) | human gut metagenome | biome: ENVO:00009003; feature: ENVO:2100002; material: ENVO:00002003 | host: Homo sapiens | place: USA | collected 2014 ... | reverse complement strand
GCCCACGAGGTGCCCATCCTCCAGAAGAAGATGATCAAGGCCACCATCCGGGCCGAGGGCATGTAAGCCGGCCGCACCAGAACCCGAAACCCAAAACGCCTGGATTCCGAAACGGAATCCAGGCGTTTTTTGCGTCAGGGCCAGTGGGCGCTAGGAGGCGTGCTGGGACACCCAGAGGCAGGCGTGCTCCAGAAAGCGGGACACGGCTGGGGAGAGGGGGCCGGGGCGAACCGCGGTCGCGATATCCCGGTACTGGGGCGGATCCAGCGGGATGCAGGCCACCCGGTAGGGGATGCGCCCCAACATGAGTTCGCTCATGATGCTGACGCCCAGGCCGCTCTCGACCAGAGAGGCGATGGTGTAGCTGTCCTTGGTGTAGTAGCGGATATTGGGCTTCACATTGCAGGAGGTGAATATGTTGGTCATGTCGCGGTCGCGGGTCTCCTGAATGGGGATAAAGTCATCCTGGGCAAAGCGCGAGATGGGATAGCAGTCCGCATGGGCCAGGGGGTGGTCTATGGGCAGCACGGCGCAGAGGGGATCCCGCTTGAGAAAACGGGTGCACAGGGGCGGCTTGGTGTGGAGGTTCAGCGGGAGGGTGAGGAAGGCGCAGTCCACCTCGCCCTGAATGAGCATGGACTCCACGGAGCTGTATTCCAGATCAAACGTGAGCTGAATATCCATCTTGGGATAGAGCTCCAGAAAGGAGCGGATAATCTGCGGCAGCCACTGGATAGCGACGCTGTGGAAGGCGCCCACACGGATGGCGCCCCCCTCCAGACCCAGCAGCTCATCCACAGAGTTTTCCAGCTCCCGCTGGGCGGCGCATACGGAGCGGATGCGGGGAAGCAGGTGCTTGCCCTCGGGCGTGAGACTGACGCCGACCCGCCCGCGGATCAAAAGCGGAACGCCCCATTCGCGCTCCAGATCGGCGATGACCCGGCTCACCGCGGGCTGCGTATAGCCGAGAAATTCGGCCGCCTGCGTGATGTTTCCCAGCTCTACGGTTTTCAAAAAGACCTCATATTTGGATAATTCCAAACAATCCCACCTCCATACAGAATGCTTATGGAAGCAATACAGATGTTTAATTTGTCAAACAGATAGCTAAATCGTACAATGGTGATGAAAAAAAGTCAAGAGCAGATGGCGAAAATGACAGGAGGAGAACCATTATGCTGGAACACATTCAGAAGAGTGCGGAGGAGGTGGCTGCGCGGGTGGTCGCGCACCGCCGAACGCTGCACCAGATTCCGGAGGTCGGTCTGGAGCTGCCCCAGACGGCGGACTACGTCCGGAAGGTGCTCACGGAGCTGGGATACCGGCCGGAGAACATCGGCATCTCCGGGGTGGTGGCCACCCTGGGACAGGGGGAGCGCACCCTGCTGCTCCGGGCCGATATGGACGCGCTCCAGGTAGAGGAGTGCAACACCCTTCCCTTCCGCTCCACCAACGGGAATATGCACGCCTGCGGCCACGACATGCATACGGCGATTCTGCTGGGGGCGGCCGAGGTGCTCAAGCGGCATGAGCAGGAGCTTGGGTGCAGGGTGAAGCTGGTATTCCAGCCGGGCGAGGAGCTGGGAACCGGGGCGGAGTCCCTGGTGAAGGCCGGCCTGCTGGAAAACCCCAGGGTGGACGCCGCCGCCGCCCTCCATGTGGACTCCACAATCGAGGTGGGCGAGTGCTCCTACTGCACCGGCGTGGCCACCTCCGACATCTACGACATCTTCATCCAGCTCCGGGGCAAGGGCGGACACAGCTCCCGGCCGGAGGAGACCGTCAACGCCCTGGCGGCGGCGAACGCGGTATACAACGCCATGAGCGGGCTGGTACAGCGGGAGGTCAGCGGCTTTGACACCGCCATTCTGGCCCTGTGCTCCATGCACGCCGGCAGCCAGAAGAACCCCAACATCATCCCGGAGCTGTGCGAAATGGCGGGAACGCTGCGCTGCTACGACCGGAAGCTGGGGGAGCGCCTGGTGGAGCGCATCCATGAGATTGTGGAGCGGGAGGCCGCCAGCTACCGGGCCGAGGGGAGTGTGGAGACCCTGCTGACCCCGTCCTTGACTGTGGATCCCGCGCTGGCGGAGCGCCTGGATCCGGCCCTCCGGTCGGTCTTCGGCGCGGAGCATGTGACCCACACCTCGCAGCCGCTGACCGGCAGCGAGGACTTCTCCTACATCGCCCAGGAGGTACCGGCGTTCTTCTGCTGGGTGGGGGCGGGCAAGCCGGGCAATCCCCCCCTGCACAACCCCAACGTCATTCTGGACGAGCGGGCCCTGGACTATGGAGTCAAGACGATGGCGAGCCTGCCCTTCTTCTGGGCGGGAGGCCCCGCCACCTGACCGTACCTACACCACACCAGAGAGGAGATTTGAGATGAGATTGGATCAAAAGAAAAAGAAGTCCTTCCAGCTGCCCCACGTGATGGTTATCCTGATTGGCATCATGCTGGTGGTTACCATCATGTCCTTCTTCATCCCCAGCGGACAGTTCGTCCGGGACGCCAACGGCGCCGTGGATCCCACACAGTTCAGCTATGTGGAAAATGAGAATCCCATTTCCTTCTTCGACTTCTTCTACGCCATCCCCCACGGAATTGTGGAGTCGGCCAACATCATTGTCTCCATCATGGTGATCTCCGGCGTGCTCTACGTGATTGAGCAGACGGGCGCCATTGCGGCGGGGCTTCAGCGGCTCACCGTGGTGGCAAAGGGGAAGGAAATTGTGGTCGTCCTCTTCCTGACCTTCATTTTCGGTATCCTGGGCGTGATCGGCTGGGGCGAGGACGCCCTGCCCTTTATCCCCATGGTGGCCAGCCTGGCCCTGGCGCTGGGCTATGACCGGATTGTGGGCGTGGGCATTGTCCAGCTGGGCGTCTGTATCGGCTTTACCACCGGCGCCTTCAACATCTTTACCACCGGCATCTGCCAGGAGCTGGCGGGCATCAGCATTTTCTCCGCCTGGGGCTTCCGGCTCATCGAATTCCTGGTGTGCTTCGTGGTGCTCTCCCTCTTCCTGATCTCCTACTGCCGCAAGATCAAGCGCGCCCCCTCCAAGAGCGTCATGCCCAACTTCCTGGAGGAGCAGCAGCAGGAGCAGAAGATCATGAGCGAGCGGGTTCCCATGACCGCCCGCCGCATCGCCACCCTGGTGGTTCTGCTGCTGGCCTTTGTGGGACAGGCCGTGGGCGCGGTACAGTTCGGCTGGGACATGGAGGACATCAGCGGCCTGTATATCATCGTGGCGGTGGTCGTGGCCATCATCAACGGCATCAACCCCAGCAAGGTCTGCGTGGACTTCATCAAGGGCACCACCACCGTGATCTCCGCCGTCATCGTCATCGGCGTGGCACGAGCCATCTATCTGCTGATGGAGCAGGCGCAGATGGTGGACACCATCATCCACTCCCTGGCGACCCTGTTCGAGGGGAAGAGCCCCTTCGTTATCATCCTGCTGCTCTATCTCTTTGTCATTGCGTTCAACTTCTTCGTGGTCTCGGCCAGCGGAAAGGCGTTCATCCTCTTCCCCATGCTCAAGCCCCTGGCCGATATTCTGGGCATCAATCAGCAGGTGGTGGTTACCACCTTCCAACTGGGCGACGGCTTTACCAACTACATCTTCCCCTCGGCCGGCGCGCTCATGGCCTCCCTGGAGCTGGGCGGCGTCACCTATCAGCAGTGGCTGAAATTCGCCGGAAAGATCATTTTCACGCTGGTTCTGGTGGGTGCAGGCTTCTCCTTCCTGGCCCAGATTATAGGGCTTTCCTGAATCGGATGTTTGGCAAATAATGAACCGATCCAGTAAAAATGAACAGTGACAAAAGGCCCCCTGATGTAGGAAAATAAACTACAACAGAGGGCATGTCATGGAGAAAAGAAACTACACACACGTTCAAGTACTGCTGTCAACAATCAAGGCCATGTTGGCAGAGGGGAAAAGCCAACGAGAAGTTGCAGGATACTACGGCTTTCATGATAAACAGGTGGTAAAAAGGCTGCTTGAGCGTGAGCGGAGAAAAGAATGCAAGCTGTAGGCCGGAATCGTTCCGTGGCCCAAAGGACGACCGAGGAACGATTCCGCACCAAGAAACATTGTGGCAGAGCAGGCATATGAGATTCAGCGCTTGCGGATGGAGAACAAATTGCTGCGGGACTTTCTGCAGTTCACAGGAAGTAAGTGAGAGCAATTTACATATATTTCTTGATGCTTGCAGTTCTATTGGGATTTGATGCTTTCTGTTTGCCAATATGCCCAACGGGCCACAGGGCAGTGCTGTGATCTTCAGTATGATTGAGACGGCGAAGGAGAACAGGCTGGACCCGTACCGCTATCTGGTGTGGGTGCTGCAGAGTGCGTCGGCAATGGCGGTCTCCGGATCCGGATGGGCGGAGCAACTGCTACCGGAGAAAGCGCCGGAGGTGTGCCGGGTATATTGATCTGCCATTTGTTCATACTGAGGATGAGGGGCGCTATTATGCGCTCCTCGTTTTTTGTATCGGCATTAAGCGAAAACAGCAAACTTTTGAGCATAGAGCGGATTTGTCATAACGGACAAATCCGCTCTTTTGCTTTTTTGACCGGAATTATAATCCGTATGTAATTTTGCCTTTCTTTTGTAGAATTTTGTTACAAAAGGAGGTAAAATACATGCCAGAAAAGGATCAAATTGCAGCGCAGCTGCCGCAATTTCGCATGAAAAACATGAAGTTCCAGTCAGAACTTGCCGCAGAATCTCATGTTTGTGAGAAAACGATCCGCAGTCTGGAGAAAGCCAACGCAAATCCACGCTTAAAAACACTTAAACGTATCGTTTCTAATTTCGGCATGTCGGTTTCCGCCTTTTTGAGGCTTGACCCATCCCCATCTCTCGTGGTTGAGCTATCCCCAAATTACGAGGAAGACGATTTTGCGAACATTACAGATGAACTCTTTACCCTCTCCTGCTGGCTCAAAGTTTTCCTGTCTTTCTCCGGAGAAACACAACAGGACTTTTCCCACTATTCTGGCGTTTGCCTCGATACAGTTAACCGACTCATACGCCATCTGCCCTCTTGCAATCCAAGGCTTTCTACTCTGCAGAATTTTGCAGCTTATATGTCCATTACAGTTTCCGAACTTTTGGACACGACCTTAAGCGAATACGATATGAAGAAGCTGTTGGAAGAGAGGATCTGCTTATGATCGACACGAATATGGGACTATTCCACAAAAATTACCATGAGTTTCTGTACCACCTTGGATTATCCGCCAATTATAAAAGACTCTTATATGCTGCCTATGCGGTAACCTTATGTATGCAGCAGCAAGAACGCCTCCTTCTGGTGACGAAATGGCTCTACCCTGACGTTGCCAGGCATTACGGCACAAGTTGGAAAGCTGTGGAACGAAATATCCGAACAGTTTCTGCCGTTGCATGGGAACGGAATCGTGCCCTGATAGAAACTCTTGCTCAAAGACATATTGAGAGATGTCCGTGCCCCGTAGAATTCCTTGCGCTCCTTTTCCATGCTGCTCAGCCTAAAGAGTTTACGACAGGAGGGCAAGAGCAGTCATGAAATTGACGCAGAATAAAACACTTTTTCATCCAGCGCTCTTCTGGAATCTTCTGAAACTCCTTTCCAGCTACCGACTGCAAATGCATGTCACGGAAGTGATGGTTTTCCCAGATGGAAACGGATATTATGTTTGTCCCAGATGCCACATAACCGTGGAGCGTGAGTTTATGTCCTTCTGTGACCGCTGCGGTCAGCACCTAGGTTGGAAAGGCTACAAAAAAGCAAGAAAAATCTATCCTGGATAACATGACATAGTACAGCTCTAAATCCTTTTATGACACAGAGGCGAGGTTTTCCCTCGCCTCTGTGTTTTTATTTCATTTTACGCTTACAATAGAGGGACGCTGTTACTGCGGTTAGCCCTTATAGATCAGTCAACACGCTTTTGGGCCTATGTAAACCAGCAGCCATGTGAGTGTTAGCCCCCGGTTGCCGCCGCTCTTGACTTCTGCCCACCGTTTGGTATAATATAAATAGAGGGACGCTGTTACAACAGTCGGCCCTAAATAGTGGCTAAGTAAATGTTAGCCGTCCGGGGTCGAGCCGGGCGGCTAACACGCTTTTGGGGATATGTAAATCATCACCATTAGGATGACGATGAAGCATACCACGAAGCGCAGGGCTTTCACCCAGCGCGCGTTTCCCATCAGCATCACCTCCCTTCTTCGCAGGGAAGTGGCCAACCGCCTTTTTGTAACAGCGCCCGCCCCTTATGGGGCTTTTTTATTTTACCAGCCGGGCGCTCGGCTGTCAATTTGCATCCAAAGTTTTGTCGCTTTCAGTCAGTGTCAATGCCTGGATGATCCCTTCCATCTGCCTCCGGATCAGTCTTTCCACACTCGGCTCAATGGTTTTGTCCGCGTTAAGTGCTGCGTACAGCTCCTCCGCCAGCGCCAGCACCTCCCCGGCCGGCCGATACTTGCGGAGCAGCACCCCATCTTCCACACCAACGATCTCTATCATGTCCCCATCGGCTACTCCCATATTGGTACGGAGCTCCTTGGGGACAACAACTCGGCCAAGCTCATCCATTTTCCGTGTGAATACTGCCATACATTCGCGCTCCTTCCTCTTCACTTCATATCTATCGAAAAAAGGACGCCGACATTTCCTGTCGGCGTCCTTTCTGCTTTCAGCCCTATAAATCTCTTACCCGTTTGTAGATACCGGGAGCGATCTCCACAATGGGCTCCAGCTCCCACAGGGGAGGCATCTTGGGATGCCACTCCCTCCAGAGTTTGTATAAGTGATATCCGGTGACCAGGACAACTGTGGCCACCCAAAGCACCACCATCGCTGTCTCATAGACCGGATAGATCTCAGGGTAGTTAACCGGCGTCATTTCCAGCTTTAAGACCTTGCCCACAAGCAGCGTGTCTATCAGAAGCACTTCAACGGGTAGAAGCCAAAGCCCTGTAAAGCGGATGAACTTTATGATGTACGGGAAAAATACTATCACACCCAAGATGATGAACATGCCTACAAAGAGCGAGGCCCCAGGTGGTAGTGACACTTTCATTTCCCCCTATCTTACTTCTCTACGGGGTATGCAGGAATTTCCCAGCCAGGATCATACAGCAGATCATCGTCCCTCTTGAGATTGCTGTCTATAGCGGTCGGCTCTTTATATGGGGAATCGTACTCTATCCCTCCGCTGGTTCCGTGGGCCTTAACCGTGAAGGAGCGGTCATCTACCAAATAAAAGTAGGAGTTGTCCACCGTTACTTCAAACGAAAAGAGGCCCTCTTCATCCGTCACACCAGTACCCAGTAAAATTCCTGGCTCACCTGCACGGTATTGCTCTTGTGTCATGTAATAAAACTCTACTGTGATGCCAGGGAGTCGGGCCCCCTTGACATATTCATCATAGCTCTCAAAATCCTTGGAACTAAGAGTTGTGTCACTTACATCCCCTTCGACCATGAATGAGATAGAACCATCTGGATGGAGTGTAGCCCAGTCAGGAAGCCCTATCGGATGGGGATTGTACTCCTCCGGCGGGATGGTCTCTGCCGGTTTCTCCGGCTTCTCCGTCCCCCCGCTCTCCGCCAGCGTCAGCAGTCTGGAAATCACAGTAGCTGCCTCGGCCCGGCTCATGGCAGCGGCTCCATTGAAGCATCCGGCGTTGTCTCCGGTGATCAGGCCCAGGGCGTAGACCTGGGCCACCGCCCCGGCGTAAGCATCTGGAACCTGCGCATAGTCTGTAATCTTGCTTGTATCCGTGTCTACCTCCGGTACTCCAAGCAGCTCCGCACAGTGGGCCAGGACAACCGCCATGTCATAGCGGCTGACCTCCTGCTCAATCTTTGCGTCCGTGATGGTGGTGCCCTCCAGCACCCCCTTGTCCTTGGCCACCCGGAGATAGGCGCTGTACCAGCTATCCCCGTCGGTGGTGGCCGCCGCCACATCATCTTCGTAGGTCACCCGGCCTACCAGCGTAACCAGCATAGCCGCGCTCACCTTCTGCTCCGGGGCGTAAGTCGTGGCGCTGGTGCCCTTGAGCACCCCCGCGTCTGCCATTGCCATGACATAGGGGTATGCCCAGTGGCTCGGCGGCACATCGCTGAAGTCCGGCGTGCTGTAAGCCAGGGCCGCCGGCAACGCCGTCCCAGCCATCACCGCTGCAAGCGCAGCCGCAGCGGCTTTCTTCATTAGCTTCATTGCTCGACACTCCTTTCCGTCGCTACAGGGATGATTCCGTCCACTGCTCTACTCCCCCCTATCCAAGAGATCAGCTCAGATCTGAGCCGATCTTTTTCCCCTGGCATTTTATTTGAAGTAGTTTGCCAGGAACTCAGACGCCAGAAGAACCAGGGGTTCGTCTGGCGGAAAATGCTTGCGGTTTCCTGTCACCAGAGGGGCGGAGCAATACCGGGCCACCTCCAAGAACTTTTTATCGGACTCGTCATCGAAAGGGATTTCCAACGGCTCCGGCATTACATTTACCCCGACAGCCTCAATCTGCTCCAGCAGATCGTTCACCATCCAGGACGGGAATTTAAACTTGGGCCGGTTAAGCACATCACGGTACTCCTCCATGATCCGGTAGTCATAGCATGGGCGCACCGTGCCTTGCAGCACCAATCCCAAAATCTGCGCCGGTGGGCCGCCTGGCGACCAAAGGGCCGACACCAGGATGTTGGTATCAATGACTGCAAACATTATCCCTGCTCACCCTTCTTCTCCCGCCTGGCTGCCGCTATCTCGGCGTCAATTTCTTCTGGGGTCATATACCCTTCCTCAGAGGCTTTACGCCTCATTTTGGCAAAGGCCATAATGGCACGGGCCTGGCGCACCGCTTTCAAGGTTTCGTCGAAATTATCCTCGTCCACGTCAATCATCAGCGCCCGAGGTTTGCCGTTATTGGTGATCACAACCTCATTCGAGCGGCCCAGGCTGTCCCATATACCGCCTTTTCCAGCTCGCAGGTCACGGGCGGAATAAAATGATAATGACATTCTGGTACACCTCCTTCTAGGGATAGTATACCCTCATTCGTTTTAAATTGTCAACGATTTGCGCTACATTTTGCCGACATATATTAAATTTTCAAGGTGCAGACCGATTTTATTTCAGTAAATAAAATCTTTGACAAGGGAAACCGCTGCGCGCTGGAAGCGAATCGCTCTTACTGTGCGGCCCTGCACCGTCGTATTCACGACGATTTCCGGCTCCGCTTCTACCAGGCCCGCAGCGGCCCACACCTGGAGCATGTTCTGTGCCTGCTCCAAAGGCTGCTCCTCCAGCAGCTCCTTGACCGATCTGGCCGGCGCAATCTCATACGCCTTGGAGTTTGAGGTCTGCCGCTGGTAGGTCAAGAACTCCCTCCGGGCCACCAGTTGGCCTACCACCCGATAAAAGCAACGGTAAACATTTAGGTATTCCTCCACTCTTTCGCCTCCCTTCTTGTATCTTTTTGCGAAATAGTGTAAAATAAAACTGACACTTGACGTTCCCTCCTACTTTGCGAGGGTTTATCGCATTTTTCGAATGTACTATAACATACTAATATACAGCGTTCACCGGCATTTAATTTTAGGATATCATATTGCCATTGCACAAAAGGCGGGGGTGCAGTTATGGCAAGGTCCATCTACACTGAGCAAGAAGCTCAGTTCTTAAAAAACATTGGATACCGGGTTCAGTTTTTTCGTAAAAAGGCGGGACTGAGTCAGGAGGAGCTTGCAGAAGGATGCGGTATGAGCTATTCTACCATCAGCCATATTGAGTCAACTTCGCCCTATCCCATATCGATTGTCGCACTTTACAGGATCGCCAATGTTCTCGGCATATCACCATATCACCTTCTAAGATTTGACTAAGCAGCAGGCGGCAGTATGCCGCCTGCTGCTTGTTTCCTTATTCCGTTTTGACATCATGCAATAATAGAGGCGCCATTCCATCTAAAGCCCAACGAATCTTAGTAATCCATAATATAGAAACGATATAGCTGTAAACACAAAGACCATCGGCATGGTCTTCACAACCATGGCCGACAGCGGAACCCGGTAATCCTCTGCGCAGAGCGTCAGGCAAATGTGAACCGGTGAGACCTGCATCGCAACATAATTGATGCACATGAGCAGGACGAACAGAGACAGGGCCGCCCCGCTGTTTACGGTCGCCATGGCCATTGGCATACACAGCACGATCATAGCCTGGCTTCCAGCCACAATGGTGCCAAAAAAGAAAATAAGAGCAAAGACCAGGAAGGTCGGGATCGGAAGGGCGGAGAAGAATTCCGGCAATAGTTCAATGACCCCCGTTGCGGCCAGGACCTCCTTGAAGATCATAACCAACCAGGTGCTGACCAGAAGTCTGGCCTCAAAAGCGGTCTTGAAGAATGGAACTAGCTCTTTGGGGCTAAAGCGGTTTACAAAGACGTTGATGATAATACATATCAGTACCGCCAGTTCTACAGGGAGCTTGAAAATGAGAATAATCAGGATGGCGAGCGCAATACTCCAGGCGCTCTGCGCCAGCAGCTTCCAATAATAGGCTTTGGGATGATCCGGAACCATGCCTGTATCCTTGGGGATCTTACGCAGGTACACCAGGTAGCCGGTCACAAACAGAGCGGCTACCATGGGCAGCATCGCCAGGACAAAACTGCTGACGGACACAGCGCCATTTGTCAGGCCCACAGCAATAAAAATGGTGGTATAGGTTGGCAGGAAGCTCTCGGAAATGTGACGGAAATAGGAGGTAACCGCGGCCTTCTCAGGGGTGGACAGATAATCCCCCACGCTGTCTCGGACAATAGGGCCGCAGATCAGAACTGTGCTGGCTGCCGGAAGGCATCCCAGCAGAAATGGCGCGATGGAAGCGTTGATGCGGCGGTTGTTGAACAGCCCGTTCAACGCCACCTGACAGTTGCGCAGATTTTGCCGCTTTTCCAGCATCCGTTGAAGGAACGTAATCGAGTAAAAGACCAGGAGCGCCTCAATGGTGGTCCAACTGGTCGCTCCCTTGACCATAGCGGAGCAGGCGGCGGCTATCGGCAGACGGTAGATCAGGATGGTGACAACTGTGGCGGCCAGTACCGCAATGGATATTGGTTTTTTCAGCCACATGACCAGAATGATGACGCAGAAGACGATGAACAGCTTTAGAATGTCCATGGTGTGCAGTCCACTCCTTCCCATTATAAAAAAAGCAAGCCCTCTCACCCCATGGTGAGAGGGCTTGTCCTATGCTGCAGGAACCAGCTTACTCAATCACAACCTTGCGTGCAGTTGCCATTGCCTGTTCGCTCATTTCCTGGCCAATGCCGGGGAGCTCCGGCACCTCATAGAAGCCGTTGACCGGGGCGTGGTAGTATTTCCCGGATTCCTTGAATATCTTCAACAGATTGGCATTGTGCTCCTCATGGATGACGAAGTTGGGAATGGCCGCCTCCACCTGCAGGGCCGCCGCCGTGGCGATGGGGCCGCCGCAGACATGAATCTGTACGCCCACGTCGTACACCTGGGCCATGTCGCAGATCTTCTTTGTCTCGGTGATGCCCCCCGTGTTGCACAGGTCGGGCTGAATGATATCCAGCGTCCGGTCCTCAAAGAACTGTCGGAAGCCCCAGCGCGTGTAGCTCCGCTCTCCGGTGGCTAGGGGCAGCTTGCACCGCTCCTTGATGTGCTTGAACACACCAGGATTGCAGGGCATGGTGGGCTCCTCATAATACATGATGCGGTAAGGCTCCAATGCCTGTCCCAACAGCGCGGCGGTGTTGGCGTCGAGCAGCGAATGGATCTCCACAATGATGTCCAAGTCGGGGCCGCCCGCCTCCCGGGCCGCGGCAATGCGCTCCACCGAGCGAGTCAAATCATGCTCCCGGTAGCAGCCCCGGATCTGGTTGCCCTGCGTAGCCATGACCTCTGCCATGGGCCTCTCCTCCAGCGGAGCAAATACGGGGTCGATCTTTACGGCGTCATACCCCTCAGCCATAGCGTCCTTCACCACGTCGTAGTAGTCCTTGGGATCATAGAGCAAGGTGAGGGCGTCGTTCTTTTCGATCAGCGTGCGCCACCCGAACTGGAGCTGGCTGGCATAGGCCCGCAGATTCTTGTTTGTCTTGCCGCCGATGAGCTTGTAGACCGGCAGGTTCAGCGCCTTGCCTTTGATATCCCAGCAGGCGGTGTCGATGGCCGCCATGGCAGATGTCACCACGACGCCGCCGCCCATGCCCCAGAAGGTGTGGCGGTGCAGATGCTCCCAAATCTCTTCCGTATTGAAGGGGTCCATACCGAGCACCATTCTGGCAAAATCCTGACACTGTCCAAAGGCGGCTTCGGAGCATTTGCCGTAGGCCAGCCCGGCCTCGCCAAAGCCGCTGATGCCCTCATCCGTGTTTACCTTGACCGTGACAAAGCCGCCAAGGCCCTTGTCACCCAGATAGCATTCAACACTTGTGATTTTCATGCCGCGTTCCTCCTTAAAATTTTTGTTATGGTCTTATATCCCTGCTTATTCCACTGTGTACTTGGTGGAGTGCTCCATTGCCCACGGGCTAATCTCAGCGCCCAGCCCCGGCTCCTCCGGCACCTTGAAGCGGCCGTTCACCGGCTGGAGATCCACGGTGCAGAGTTCCCGGTTGTAATTGTGGAGGTTGAAAACATGATGCTCATGGATGACAAAATTAGGGATGACTGCCTCCAGATGGAGTGCGGCCGCGGTGGAGAGCGGACTGGCGCAGACGTGGGCCTGGACGCTGATATCGTAGACATAGGCCATGTCGCAGATCTTCTTGCCTTCCGTCAGGCCGCCGCAGTTGCCCAGATCCGGCTGGATGACCTGAACCGACTGATCCTCAAAGAAGGGGGCATACTGCCAGCGGGAGTAGAGGCGTTCACCGTGGGAGATGGGCATGTCCAGCGCATCGCAGATAAACTTGGTTGTTTTGACGTTTGGAGTGCTAGGCTCCTCGAAATAGAAGATGTTGTACTTCTGGACCGCCCGGCCAAGCTGTACGGCGGACTGCGCATCGAGGTAGGAATGGTTCTCCATGATGATGTCCACATCGGGGCCGATGGCCTCCCGGACCGCTGCCACGCGCTCTTCGATCATGTGGACCTTTTCCGGCGGCAGCAGGCGGGTCCGATCCTCGTCCGTGTAGCGGTGGCCGTCTTCCGGTGCAAAGGTAAAGAAGTCGATTTTAATGCAGTCGTAGCCCTCGGCCACCGCCTTCCTGGCGTTCTCCACATAGTCGGCAATGGTGGCCGCATTGTGCGGCGCGCTCATTTCCACGCTGTCACGACATACGTCCCCCCATCCGAACTGGAGCTGGCTGGCATAAGTACGCAGATTGTCCCGGCGCTTGCCGCCCAACAGCTTGTAGATGGGTACGCGGAAGTATTTGCCCTTGATATCCCAGAGGGCGATGTCCAGCGCGGAAATGCCGGAGAAAACCACGGGGCCGCCATTCTGGCCCCAGAAGGTGGACTTATAGAGCTTGTCCCAGATGACTTCGTTATCCAGGGGATCCATACCGATGATAAGGGTGGCCAGATCCCGGATCATGCCTGCGGCAGCCGGCGCGGCAGTACCATAGGCCAGAGCGGCTTCTCCATCACCATAGATTCCCTCGTCGGTATAGATGCGGCAGAGCACAGGCCGCCACGCGGGACGGCGGGTATGGACCTCGAATACGTCTACCTTCGTGATTTTCATACAGATAACCCTCCTTCTAACAATTTGTTTCTTACTTCTTGTTCATGGAAGCAGCCATGATTTCCGCGGCCTTCGCATCCCCCTCGGGATCGCCGCACCAGATGGAGGTATGGATCTCGACGTTCCCTTTCTTGCCTCGTACAAAGCCCAGGATAGCCAAAACGACGATAGCCGTGATGTTGATGCCCACCAGGACGGGGCTCATGGACAGGCAGGACTTCCAGAGCGTTACACAGAAGCCGGCCAGCGAGACGCAGCAGAGGAAATAATAGAGGCCGTTGGGGATGTGGTACTTGGATTTTGCCCAGGCATCGGGATAGAGCTTCGGCAGACTGATATATGCCTTGAAGTTCAGGAAGGCATAGCAGGCTCCGATGAGCTGCACCATATTGGTGATGGTTGTGATGGACAAGCCGAAGAGAATGGGAATCATACCAATGATATACATATAGGTCAAGATCCAGACCCGGCCGCCCTTTGCGTTTTTCTTCCCGAAGGTTTTGGGGAGCCAGCCGTCGTCACAGGCGGTCCCTATGGTGATGGAATTATAGGCAAAGCTGGAGTTGAGGGTGGACAGCAGCGCCATGATGGGGCCGCCGATAATGAAGAAGTAGAACAGGACGGTGGGGAACAGGTTTTGCGCCGCTACCACCAGAGTGGTGGATTCGCCGTACTCCGCCAGAGTGGTGGAGCCCACGCCGGCCATAGCGACACCCACATAGAGTACGCAGAGCGTGGGAACACACATCAGCAGAACAAAGGGAATGTCCCGTTTTGCATTTTTGGACGAACCTCCATAAGCAGTCGTCATGTAGTAGCCCTGAGTTGAATAAACAAACAGCAGCATTGCTCCCACAAAGCCGCCGGAGATCTGACCGTCTGAGAAGTTAACCCCCCACCCCTGGGTCAAGAACTCCGGGTCAGAGAAATCGAAGATCGGGAGCTTCATTTTTGCGAGGCCAAAAATCGTAAACAGGAGGAGCGCCGCGATGAGCAGCCACGTCATCAGCTTCTGCGCCGAGGCCATGACGTCAATGCCCATCAGGTTGATTACATAGAAGAAGGTCAGCAGAGCCGCTCCGATTACGATGCGGGCGCCATGACTGCTGAGCGCGGGAATGATGTCGCCCAAATATGCGGCGGCCGAGGAGCCAAACAGCGACAAGGACAAGCACTGCGTCAGATACATAAAGGCGTAGATGCCTGATATGTTCGGCCCGGCAAGGCCCGCCAGCATAGAGTAGTTGCCACCTCCCAGGCGGACCGTGGAGGAAACGAACACGGTGGGCAGGATCATAAAGAAGCCCATGATAATGGCCGCAAAGTAGGCCAGCCATGCGGAGTAGCCAGTCATTTTGATGGCCGGGACAACCAGAGTGATAACGCCAGCGCCGATGACCTGGCCGATGGCCAGCGCATAGAGCTCGGGCTTCCCCAATGTGCCGGGCCCAGGTTCCCGTTCTCGGACCAGTTTGATCGCCATAAATTCCCCTCCTCATATTGGTAAGCTCCCGGAAGAGGGACGGTGCCCCCCCTCCGGGAGTGCCGTGTCCATATTTCTCACTATTTACTTGACGATGATCTTGTTCTCCGTGTTGAGCACCTTGTCCGTGAACTCGCAGCCCAGACCGGGCCCCTCCGGCACCTTGAACTTGCCGTCCACCGGCTGCCAATCAACAGTGCAGAGCTCCTTGTTCCAGGGCTTCAAATTGTTGGTGTGGTGCTCGTGGATCACGAAATTGGGGATGACGCTCTCCAGATGCAGCGCGACCGCCGTGGAGAGCGGGCTGGCGCAGACGTGGGCCTGGACGCTGATATCGTAGACATAGGCCATGTCGCAGATCTTCTTGCCTTCCGTCAGGCCGCCGCAGTTGCCCAGATCCGGTTGGATGACCTGAATGGACTGGTCCTCAAAGAAGGGGGCGTACTGCCAGCGGGAGTACACGCGCTCACCATGGGCGATGGGCATGGACAGCTTGCTGCTGATAAATTTGGCCGTCTTGGGATTGGGCGTGTTGGGCTCCTCAAAATAGAAGATGTTGTATTTCTGGACCGCCCGGCCAAGCTGCACGGCAGACTGTGCGTCGGGGCGGGAGTGGTTTTCCATGATAATGTCCACATTGGGACCGATGGCCTCGCGGACCGCTGCTACACGGGATTCCACAACGTCTACCAGCTTAGGAGAGAGCAGGCGGGTGCAATCCTCATCCGTATAACGGCGTCCATCCTCGGGAGCATAGGTGAGGAAGTCGATCTTGATGGCATCGTACCCTTCGGCCACCGCTTTCTTGGATACCTCGCGGTATTCATCCAGGGTGGTCAGGGTCTCGGCGTGGTCGCTCCAGCCGAACTGGAGCTGGCTGGCATAGGTGCGCAGATTGTCCCGGCGCTTGCCGCCCAGCAGCTTGTAGACAGGCACATTGAACGCCTTGCCCTTGATGTCCCAGAGGGCAATGTCCAGCGCGGAGATGCCGGCGAAGACCACGGGGCCGCCGTTCTGACCCCAGAAGGTGGACTTGTAGAGCTTGTCCCAGATAACTTCACTGTCCAAGGGGTCCATACCGATGATAAGGGTTGCCAGGTCACGAATCATACCCGCCGCGGCCGGGGAAGCGATACCGTAGGCCAGCGCCGCTTCCCCGTCGCCGTAGATGCCCTCGTCGGTGTGGATGCGGCAGAGGATGGGACGCCACATGGGATTTTCCTGGATACGCGGGGTCATGATGTCGATTTGCGTGATCTTCATAGCTTAGGGACCTCCTTCTATTTGTAGATGGATTGGTTTTCCTACCAACCCTTGCGCATAGTCTAGCATATCACTTGCTAAAAGTCAATAAAAGTACTTGCCACAAGCAAGTATTTTTTCATATACAATGACTAAAAGGAGTGGAAGAAATGATTCCATTTGGTCAAATACTTCAGAGACTTCGCAACGAGAAAAGGTGGTCCCAGTCCAAATTAGCAGAAAAACTAGGCTTATCCGCATCACAAGTAGCCAATTATGAGATGGGACGTAGGTTGCCTTCTCTGCAAATTTTGATTGATATGGCGCGGATTTTGGGGGTCTCAACAGATTATCTATTGGGTGTAGAGAACGAGACGAAGCAAATTCTCGATGTGTCTGACCTGACTTCAGAAGAGATTTCATCCGTTTCTTCAGTGATTGATTGTTTTCGAAAATCTCATCAAAAATGAAATACCCTATGCGGCACGTTTGCTTTCCAATAGAAATCAATATCACTTACTAAAAGAAAATATGCTGTGTGGTATTTTAACTTAAAGTAGGTGATTATAAATGCTGTTAGGCAATACGTTAAGAGACTTACGGAACGAGAAAAATCTCTCCCAAAAGCAGTTAGCAAAACGGGTGGGGGTCAACGCCTCTACCATTGCTTTATACGAAACTGGGGATAGGCTTCCATCTTTACAACGGCTTATTGATTTATCACGTGCATTAGGGGTAACAACTGACTTCCTACTCGGACTAAGCAGGCAGAAAGACTATTTTTTAGATGTATCTGGATTATCACCGAGTCAAGTTGCGTCACTAGAGCAGATCATCGAAAACTACCGAGCGCAACGTTGAAGACACAGGACATTGAGCCTATCCGTCTGTATATAATCTGTATATAAGCATAGGCTCTGTTAGTTCGGTTCTGAGGTGGAAAATTATGACAAATATATCACATAAGAATCCGCACTACGCTCTGCGTATCGAAGAAACTACAATGGATAAGCTAAAATACATAGCAGGTCATAATGGACGTTCAGCAAACAAGGAAATCGAACAACTGATTTTGGCTCATATTGCAAGCTATGAAAGAGTCCACGGCCCGATCGTTTTAACAGAAGAAGACTACGATTTTATCCGCAAACGCACGAATCGATAAGGCTGGTTTGTTGTGAACGGAAGAATCCTTAGTATTTTTGCACGAACATCTGCACGAAAAACATATGCAAAGAAATAATTAGGCCGCCTGAATTTTTATAATTCAGGCGGCCCTAGTTTTGTGGTCTATTTCTAAAATAAGTATTTATTCGATAAGTGGGTTGTACGAGGGACACGGACTGGAAGATGCGGCGTATCTGGTCGTCGAAGCCATAATAGATGATTGTGCGACTATATTGGAAGATGTATAAATCTATGATAAAATACAGTAGGAAAAGAGGCGGAGCTGAGTGGTATAGAGATTAAAAAAGACGGAGAATGAGTACCATGATAATATATCTTGCTATGATCGACTCGCCAGAGGGCCGGCATAAGTTTGAGTTTATATATAACCGCTACAAAAACCTGATGTTTTATACAGCGAGCAAAATATTGGGCGACACACGGGATTCTGAGGACACCGTACATGATGCTTTCTTGAAAATCATTGAGATAATTGATGATATAACGGACGTGGAGTGTCCCCAAACCAAGTCGCTAATCGTTACTATAACTGAGAACAAGGCAATAGACCTGTACCGCAAGAGGCAGAAACGGAAGACCACTCCATTCGAAGAGGAATACCTGGGAGTGCCGGATCGTTCGGATCTTGAAAGCATAGAAGATAGAGAATTCCTGGCCAAAGCGATTGCCTCCCTGCCGGGAAAATACCGGGAGGTCCTTTTTCTGAAATATTCCCATGGATATTCTATTGATGAAATAGCGTTGATCCTGTCCATGTCAAAGGAAAATGTGAAAAAGACGATTCAACGAGCGAGGAAAAAGCTGGAGCAGTCATTGGAAAGTGAGGAGGTGTAGCCACACATGAAAATCACAGATTCTGAGCTCTACCAATCTGTCCCCAAAGCGGAAGAACTGTGGTTGAGCCGGCTGCCTCCCGATGAAAAAATTCCGGAACACACATTCTCCAAGCGGTTTGAGCGAAAGATGAACCGGCTCCTCCGGGATCAGCGCCGTTCCTCAGGAGTCCGAAAGATGGTACTCGCGTCAAAACGACTTGCAGCGGCCATGCTGATTTTAGCGATACTCAGCTTCTCCGCTCTGATGTCCGTAGAGGCATACCGAGAAAAATTTATTGAGACCGTCACCGAGGTATTATATGATCTAACGCATTTCAGTTTTTTCTCCACTTGGAATGGCTCCACAAAAATAGGAGAGACCACCTTTGGCTACCTGCCGGAAGGTATGGTTGAAATTGACCGGGTGTATGATCAGGATAATCTGAGTCAGACCGTTTACTTTGAGGACACAGAGGGCCGACAGCTTCACATAAACCTTCAAATGGTAACAGATAAAACGGCCTATGATGTCATTTGGGATACCGAGCTGTCTGATGTTACTAAGACCGATATTTCTGGAAATGAAGCGATACTTGTTGCTAAGGGTGAGTGGGCCGCATTGATGTGGTTGGACGATCCCTTCGTCTTATGGGTGGCGGGCGAACTGGCACCGGCCGAGCTGACACAGATAGCGGAGGGGATCTCTATATCAGTAAAATAACCTTTTCTATAATGAGAATATTTATGAAGTAGCGGAATCCGCAGTAAACGCTGAAAGCCCCATGCCGCGTCGGGATAAACGATCCAGCCTGAAACTAAATAAGCAATGGGAGTGGGGTACCGCAGAATTACAACCTTACTAAAAAGTATTTGAAAAAAATATAAAACAGGTGTCCCTAAATCACCTTCTCTTTCGTTACAGTATATGAAACGGAGAGGGGGTGATTTTTTATGAGAAAGAATATCCACAGACAATTCCTTGGCTTTCTGTGCGCAGTTATGTGTGCCTGTTCTCTGGCGGTTCCATGCTTTGCCGCAGATGCAGCCGCCCCAGATCCGGGAATCAGCTTCTACATGGAGAATATCAACGACGCTCAGTGTGTTCTGACGGTTCAGAATGGGAAAGCGTCAGCCAGCGCCAGTGTGACTGGCCGCCGGGGAGCAGAACGGTGCAAGATCGTGCTGGAGATCCAGAAAAAGCAGGGCAACCAGTGGATCACCGTTGACTCCTGGAGCGTAGAGAAAGACGGAAGAAACGCGAACCTCAGCAAATCAGTAGAAGCAAAGAAAGGGACAACTTACCGGGCAAAGGTAAAAATGACCGTGTGGCTCGACGGGAAGTCCGAAACGAAAACCATTACCACGAGCGGAAAGACGGCATGAGTCGCATCCCTGCTTATTAAGCAGGGATGCGGAGAGGCCCCTCCGCATATGGGAATTATTGCAGTAAATATATACTTTACCAGGACAGGGAGGAAAGCATGAAAAAGTTTATAAGCATTTTTTTATCCCTTTTACTCATTTTTACGTTCTCTACACAGGCTTTTGCCTCCGTGGGGGACGATGGCCCTACTGAACAATCTGACATTGAAGATTCTTTCGCTATACCACCTCTTACATTTACTAATTGGGAGGTTCTTTCTCTACAGATTCCAAATTCTACTCCTATGCTTTCTAAAGGGCTAGTACAAGATGGCATAATTACATATCAGGTAACTGTCCGAGTCAAAATCTTAAACAGCGGAGCAAGCTATGGAAATAAATCTGTAAGCTGGACAACTTCCGCCTCGTCGTCCAACGTCCGAATAAAGTCTTCCGACAGTACCACAAATAGCGCAGGTTATACTTCGGCAACATTTCATGTGCGTGGAATGGAAAAATTCCCTGTTTCCGTAAAATGTGCAGGCTTAGAAAGTAAAAAAACAATAGATATTGGGACAAGAGCAACGTACCTCTCCAGCTTTAAGATTACACAGTATATTACAGCTAAAGAATCGGACTACTCCGGAAACAAAATTTCTGTATCCGGCCTCACAGGTAAATATAAATCCGCGTTTCTTAACGACGTTAAAGTACAGGGATCGGGAGTCGGAGACGACGGAAGATATATTAAATACTATGCCGGTAAGTTTTCGTATAATAAACCGACGACTGCACTTGGAACGACACCAACGGTTGGAACTACTATTGCCGTTGATCCCTATTATGTTCCCTGTGTAATGCGCAATGGCGCAGCCAAGAAAGGTCATGTAGAGATAACTGGTATTGGGCGGCGAATTGCCGAAGATACCGGTGGTGCTATCAAGAATTTTGACATCGATGTTTATATGGGAGTTGGAAGGTCTTCATTAAAAGGCATCGATGGGAGTTATAGAGTTCGCTTTATGGGTGTAAATAGTTGGGGGAATTCGGGTACAGGGATCAAATCAAGCAGTATTTCTGAAGATGAGCACGGTATTGTGCTAGACGAGCCTAGCTGCCACTCTGTAGACGGACAATATATGGCTTATGTTAGCGATATTGACTATAGTAAACCCAACAGCGTCACAGTCTCCGTTGTCGATAATCTGGGTAAGGCAAATAATTCTGAGCCTATAAAATTTGAACTTAGCCAAAGTGCTCTGAGTGTAGATGATATGAGCATCAATAGCGATATCTTGGCCGTCACGGGCCATATCAATCCATCTCTCCAGATTTATCAGAGGTTTGATATTCCAAATCAGAAATTGCTGAGTGAATACTATGGATATGGATTTATTGAAACTGAATATGGCCTGTTCTATGTGCAGGCTCCTCAGCATTTTTCTGGTGAAAGCGGACATTGCAGGATTTTGAATGAGGATGGCAGGGTTCTTTATGAATCACCCAATAATGTTACCATACGCGGTCTGAGAGTATCTGGCGACAGCTTGTTTTTTGATGAACTGGATCTTGATACCGGAAATATGAGTGAAAAAAATATAAGCGTATTTGCGTCTGATCATACACTTTCCTCGTACTATTAAAGTGTTTTTGAAAAAAACAAAGGGATAGCACTTCTAAGTGCTATCCCTTCGCGTATAGGCGCTTATTTCACAGTTACATAATTAACCCAGCTCCGGTTGGCGATAGGAGGAACATAACCGGCAGGGAAAGTAACTGTAGCAGAACAAGTAACACTGTATTCCTTGCCGGATTCTAGGTCTTCTACAGTTTCGTCTATCTCCAGAGAACTTGTATTATCATCGAAGTCGTAGAACGTCTTCTCGACCTTGTGTATTTCGTCATATACGACAATCAATGTAGTCATTTTAGGGCATGGAGAGGTTGCTTTCAAAAATGACTGTGCCCGAAGCTCCCCTTCTGAAGACGACTCGGCTTTAGCTACAAGAGTAACTAGAATGTCAGGCCCCTTTGCTTTGCTGGTAGGATCAGAACAAACTCCAGTGATACTTGTTTCGAGCCAGGCGCTGTACGGATCATCGGGACCATCAGTGGCGGTCATCGTGCTTGTGAATGTATGGTCATCGTTTTTTCCTAAGATATACTGGCTGTCGTAAACCGCCTTAACATCGCTCGTAAGAGAGGCGTACTCGTCTGGATAAAAATGCTCTAATACGTCGCCATAGGTTGTGTCCTCAGTGATGTAAAAAGCATCAGGATCGGGATCAGGAGTGGGATTCGAGGAGGCTACTGCAAATGCAGAAATAGAAAGCAATGCAAAGACCAACACAAGACATAAGGGTAAGAAAACCCGCTTATGCTTTAACATGAGAAACCTCCTGGGCTATTAAACATTATTGCAATTATATCTGGGTGGGGAGGAAAGAAAAACGATTAGATATAGTCCATGGGACCCATTCCTTCCTTTGATTCTGTCGCCATTATTATAAGCACAATCTACAAAAATGGCAATACAAAAAGGAAATCTTGCCAGGACCTCTCCTAACTATTTCAGTTCAGTTTACAATTAAATAGCCTTCGTCTAGGTAATAAAAACATCAAATAAAGTGCAGACGTTCTCTATTCATTGCTGGTCTGATGAAACAGATGAAATAAATCACGCCCCCATACGGGAGCATACAAGATTCCGATTGGGCTTATGGGGCAATCATATCGGGTAAAGTAACTCCGGGCATTATAGACTTTATTCTCTCTTACGAGTCTGCTCTGTGTTCTAAAATAGGTACATATGAAAAAATGACTCCATTTTTCATGTGGTGCTGGAACCATATTCCTTCAGTTCTCATTATGGAAGAAAAATCTCAATCAAACATATGGATATTAGAAAAGGAAATATCAGGAGAACAATCAAAATCTTGTTTGGCGAAGACTGGGTTATCATACATTCATTTTAGTTATCACAAACGGTTGTTCTCCCGTAAAAGGAGTGACATCCCAAACCAGAACAAAGGGCGGGATAAACAGATATGGAGGAGAGCGGTTGTCATTGGAGGGAACGGGAAGCGGATGGCTCTTCGGGGATGTCCGCCTCTTTTCAACGCGTGTTGTATGCGGAAAATGTGATGCAGATCCCCAACCCATGCGGGCCAACTTGCCGGAACCGCACCGTTCCGCCGTGCGCCTTTACGATCTGCCACACTAGCTTGAGGCCCAGACCGTGCTCGCCGCCTTGGGTGCTGGAGACGTCCGCCTCCTGGTTCAGCGCCTCCAGTCGAGCGGCATCCATTCCAACGCCATCATCCGTCACTGTGCAGGCGCATCGCCCATCCTCCGCGCCTACCTTAACGGAGATATGGCAGCCCTGGGGATTGTGGACAATGCTGTTGCGGATCAGATTGTCCAGCATCCGCCGCAGCAGGGCGGCGTCGCCCTCTGTTCTGGCAGCGCGGCCCGGATGCTCCTCAGAAAATTCAATCTCATACTGCTCCGGTAGGCCGCTGTTGAGCACCTCGCTTACCGCCTGCCGCCCGATCTCCACCAGATCTACTGCCTCCCGGCGGATAGGCTGGAGGGCGTACTCCAGTTTGGTGGTCAGGTTCAGATCCTCCACCAGGGATTTCAGCCGCTCCCCCTGCCGCCGGATCATACCTGCCTGCCGCCGAGCCTCCGTGGTGAGAGCGTCATCGTCCTCCAGCTCGCTGGCGTAGCCCAGCACCATTGAGAGGGGGGTACGGATGTCGTGGGACACTCCGCGAATCCACTCCGCCCGGGCGTTGTCCTTTTGCATCAGGTAAGCCCCGGCCTGGTTCAGCCCCGCGTTGATCTCCGCCAGCTCCCCGCACTCGTCCAAAGACCGGTAACTGCCCCGGCTCAGGGCTTGAATACCCTGCAGGATGGGGGACATGGCTTTCTCCACCCGGCGGGTGTTCCGTAGCATCAGGAAGATCATCAGCAGCAGGTTGAACACAAAAACCACGATGGCTCCCACCAGGAACATCATTAGGGAGGGAGTCTCCATGGAAAAGTAGTATTTCACCAGGGTGTCCGGGGCAAATCCCACCACCATCAGGGCGCCGTCCTCCCGGCTCCACACTTTCACCGGGTAGTCCTGGAGATACCATCGGCTGAAGGCCGCCACCTGGGCGCTGGCATAGGATCGGGGCAGTTCCTCCGGAAGACCCTGCTCCCAGACTACCGTGCCGCTCTCATCCAAAAGCATGGCCCAGGCGTCATGCTCCCGCAGCAGGGCCAGCGCCGTGCCGTCCGCCGTCCAGGTGCCGGCCTGCTCCGTCACATGGCCGGAAACCTCGCGGACAGACAACCCGTTGTCTGTCCCGCTCATGTATCCGGCGATCATGACGCCCAGGGCAAGCGCAATGTTGACCACGAAGAACAGCGTCAAAATGCCAATGGTGGAGAAAATGTAGCGCCGGAAAAACCGCTGCACCGGGTTCACGATTTCGCCCCCTTCAAATTGAGCCGGTATCCCAGCCCCTTGGCTGTCACCAGGGAGACCGGCTTGGAGGGATTTTCCTCGATCTTCTCCCGCAGGTGCCGGATGTGGGTGGAGAGGGTGCTTTCATAGCCCTGCCAGAACTCGCCGCAGATGGTCTCGCACAGAATACCGGTGGTGACGATCCGGCCGGCATTTTCATAGAGCTTCTCGAACAACTGCAACTCCTTTGCTGTTAAGGGCGCACATTCTCCATTCTTCCACACTTCCGCCTTCTCCAGATCCACCGTGGACGCCGCCAGCTCCACCGTCCGGTGTGGCTCCGGGTAAGCCCGGTGAAGGATGGCCCCCGCCCGGAGCAGCAGTTCCTTGGGCAGAAAGGGCTTGGGGAGGTAGTCATCCGCTCCGATCTCCAGCCCCTCGATGCGGTCCTCTGCCTCGCCCCGGGCGGTAAGCATCAGAATGGGCACATGGCTGGTGCGGCGGATCTCCCGCAGAACTTCAAATCCATCCATTCCCGGCATCATCACATCTAAAACGATCAGCGCCGGCTGCTGCTCACGCCAACCCCGGAGGGCTTCCGGGCCGGAGGAGGCAGTCACAAGATCGGTATATCCTGCCCGACGGAAAATCGAGCACAGCATCTCCAAAATATCAAGGTCATCGTCCACGAATAAGATTTTATATTCCATATGGTTTACCTCCTTCCATTGGCTCTATTATACCGCCAAAGCGGGGGTCTGCCCATGTCTTTCAGAAAATCTCAGAGATAAATCAAGGTTGGCTCAGCGTTATCTCAAGGTACGGGTGCTATCCTGTTGGCACAACGTAAAGGAGGGTACCGCTTATGAGCGACTGTATCATCGAAACCAGAGGACTTATCAAACGATACGGGGATCAGGTCAGCGTCTCCAACCTGGATCTCCATGTGCAGAAGGGGCGCATCTACGGTCTCTTAGGACGAAACGGAGCGGGAAAGACGACTACCATGAAGATGCTCCTGGGCCTGACTGCTCCCACATCCGGCACGGTGTCTCTCTTCGGTCAGCCGCTGAAGGGGAATGAAACGCGCATCCTGCCCCGCATTGGCAGTCTCATCGAGTCCCCGGGGTTCTACCCCAACCTGACCGGGACAGAGAATTTGCAGATCTTCGCCCGGCTCCGGGGCCTCAAGAGTCCCAACTACATCAAGAGCGCCTTGGAACTGGTGAACCTGCCCTACCGGGACAAGAAACGCTACGCCCAATACTCCCTGGGTATGAAACAGCGGCTGGCTATCGCCCTGGCGGTGATGCACGACCCGGAGCTGTTGATTTTGGATGAGCCCATCAACGGCCTGGACCCCATCGGCATTGCCGAGGTGCGGGACTTCATCCGGGCGCTGTGCGATGAGCGGGGCAAGACCATCCTGATCTCCAGCCATATCCTCTCCGAGATCGCCCTGCTGGCCGACGACATCGGGATCATCGACCACGGTGTTCTCCTGGAGGAAGAGAGCCTTGTGGAGCTGGAACAGAAAAACGGAAAAGTTCTCCGCTTTACCGTGTCCAACGCGCCGGTGGCCGCCCAGATGCTCCGGCAGGAGATGGGTGTGCGGGATGTTGCAGTGGAGAATGAGCGGGAGTTGATGGTCCGGGATCTACGCCTGGACACCGGCGCGGCGGTGCGGCGGTTCGTAGAAGCGGGGCTGGTAGTGTCCGACGCCCATCTCTACGAGGACACCTTGGAGGACTACTTCAAGCGCATCACAGGGGGTGAGGGCATTGCTTGATCTCCTGCGGTGTGAATTTGCCAAACTGCGGCGCAAGCCCCTGTTCTTTGCCGCCGCTGCCGTATCCGCCCTGCTCCCTCTGGGATGCGCCCTGTTCCTGCCGGATTTTCAGGAGTTCACCAGCGGGGCTGAGGCGGTGGACGGCATGATGTCCACCCTGTTCCAAATGAGCGCCTATCTGCTTTTGATGCCGGCCCTGGTGGTGCTGGCCTCCAACCTGCTCTTTGAGGAGCAGGACAACGATACGCTGAAAAACCTCATGACGGTGCCGGTGAGCAAACCCGCCCTGGCCATGGCAAAGATGGCCCTGCTGTTTCTCTTTGCCGTCGCCTTCATGGCGGTGGGGGGCCTGGTGATCCTGTTGATCGTACTGGCCGCCGGGTGGGAGCCGGTGGGCTTCTTGCGGCTCTTCTTTGTAGGCGTCGGCCAGGGGATCATGATGTGGGCCGGAGCCCTGCCCTGCATCCTGCTGGTGGTGCTGCTGAACCGAAGCTATATCATCTCCGTGATCGTCACCTTTTTCTATACCGCCGTCAACTATATCTTTGGCCTGAGCGAGGCCTTTACCACACAGCCCTTTGGTCTGAACCTGGGGACACTGCTACCCGGGCCGCTGACCTTCCGCTGGTACTTTCAGTATCTCGATTTCTCCAATGCCAGCGCAGAGATGCTGGGACTTCTGGAGCGGGTCAGCCCCTATTTCGTCACCACCGCCCAGGCGTTTCTGGTGACCGGAGCGGAGGCCGTAGTGTTTCTGGCCCTGATCGCGCTGGTCTACAAGCGCCAGGGCGTTTGAGGAGGTGTCGAGTATGTGGAAAATGATCCAAACGGAGTGGTGGAAACTGCGGCGGTGCCAGATTCTGCTGGTTGGCATTGTGGCCCTGGCCCTCTGTCCGGTGGCACAGTACGGCACCCAGCTGATCGTGAACCCGGAGATCCGGGACCCCAACTTTGACTTTGTCCACCTGTTCGCCAATGTGGTATGGGGCAACACCCAGGTGTTTCTCCCCATCTCCCTGGTGATGATCGGCGGGTGGCTGATCGATCGGGAGAACACCCACGACACCATGAAGAACCTGCTCACCGTCCCAGTGTCCTATCCAAAGCTCCTGGGCGGCAAGCTGGCGGCCACCGCCCTGCTGTCTCTGCTGTTTGGCCTTTACAGCGCGGCCGTGACGGTGCTCACGGGGATGCTGGCGGGCCTCCCGGGACTGACGCCCGGGGTGATCCTCCAGCAGGGGGGACAGGTGGTGGCCGCGGCGCTGACCACCTTCCTAGTCTGTATGCCCATGGTCCTGATTTTTGGGCAGATGCGGGGCGCCTATCTGGGCGGCTCCATCCTGGCCTTTTTCCTGGGGTACTGCATTTTGTTCTTTAAGGGCGGGTTCCTGCTCTCGGCCTACCCCTTCTCCGCGGCGCTGGTGCTGGCCGGATTTGATATGCAGGCGTACAACGGGGCTACTCAAGCCCCCAGTATCCCGCTGGCTCTTCTGGGCATGGCATCGGTCATCGTCTTGACCGCAGCCCTTCTGATGCTTTCCCGCCCCGGCAGCGAGACCGGGCACCCCAAAAGGAAAAAGTCCGGCGGCCGCCGACAGGCAGGTAGGAGGACGCGATGAACGAAATCTGAAAGAGATGGACGCCGCTCCTGATGTGCACCTGTTCTATGCACTGCTGTTGTCCGCCTGTTTCCGGTATGTTGCAAGCCTTGGCGGACAGGACAGATACGGTTCTGGACGGTCTTGTGGCGGAAACAGATCAGGTCTCCGGTGCTTTGGCCGACGCGGCAGACACATCCCTCGGCATCGTGGCCGACGCAACAGAAACGTATTTAGCCGTTCCGCCAACCCTTGCTACGGTGCATCCAGGGACAGGCCGAGGGGGATCGTCCCGATTCTTGACCGCTTTTCAAAATATCTGGATCATATGCACATTGACTCACTCGGCCTTCAACAACGCAATATATGTAACCAAAAGGGGTACCCCGCGTTATTCCCATAAAAAAAGAACCTGGCCTGGACAGCAATCTGTCCAGGCCAGGTTTCATTCTCTCATTTTATAATCCCTGCTTATTTGATGGCGTCCTTCAGGGCTGTACCGGCCTTGAATACCGGGGCCCTCCCGGCCGGGATTACGATTGCCTCTTTCGTCTTGGGGTTGCGCCCGATACGTTCTGCACGTTCCTTGACTTCAAAAGAGCCAAATCCGACCAGCTGCACCTTCTCGCCTTGCTTCAACGCCTGTTCTACCTGGCTCAGAAATGCGTTCAGGGCCTTTTCTGCATCAGTCTTGGTCAGGCCGCTTTCTGAAGCCATACCTGCGATCAGTTCTGCTTTCGTCATGATGGTTCCATCCTTCCTTCCTGAATATAGGACTTTATTATATCCAAAATGCATTTTTTTGACAAGCCAGTACCAAAATGTTCCCAACGGCAGGTGAAGCGAGGGTGTTTCTGCACGGGTAAAACAGAGCCTGGTCAGAACTGCGGTACATCTTCCAGATAAAATTGGATATGCTCTGCCCGGAGCGTCCGGTGATGAAAGATCAGGTCAATATAATAGCCTTCGCTATCTACGCCACCCAGCCCAAGATAGTGCTGCTCATAGTTCCCGGCAAGGTACCACAGCAATATGCTCATATAGTCCGTTCCGGATACCCGGCCAGCCTGAGCCAGCCGGCGTACCTCTTCATCGGTGGGGATCGGGTAAGTCATATAATGAGAGAAGAGTGCGGCGGGTAGCTCTGCTATCTGCTGGAGTGTCAGATAGCTCCGCCGTACAGTTTTATCCGGATTGACGGCAAATGACAGGCTGACCGACTGGCCGGAGGGAGTTCCGTCAGGGCTGCGGATAACCTGCATAACCACAGCTCCCTCCTGATATTGGAACAGGGCACGGCCGCCCGCACTATCTTCCAGAATCACGCCGTCATCGGCAGCAGTTATGCGAACGGCTTCCAAGTCAAAGTGTGTCTCCAGGAAGCGATGTAAACAGAACTGCGCAATCGTTTTTGCCTTTGGCATAGAAATTTCCTTTCTTAAATGCGTTTGTCCAACAGCAGGAGCTTTCGCAGAGACGAAGTGGTATCTGAATGAACAGACCCGTCACGTGGCAGAGATCACTCTACGGAAACCGCAAAACCCTCCTCTTTTCCCGCTGCTTTCAGTACGCCGGACAGCTTGCAGAGCTGTCTGTATGTATCTTCCGAATGCAGCGCTATCTCATAGCTTATTTGTTCAGCCAGATCCCACTGGTGCTCCTTCCATATCTTCTTTTGCTGTTCGTCGGTTTCCCATCGCTCAGCGGCCGCCAAAAGCTGCACCCCGCACCGTTTTAGGTAATCCGGCATCCGGAAGGTGAGCAGAAACGAGCCATGTGGGAAACGGGAGTTCGGGCGTCTGAGTGAAGCAGAAATAATATCTTGGAGCGGAGCCTGCATGACTGTGGCTATATGATCCGGATCCAGTCTGTCCAGTTCTCGGAGTACATCCTGGACCCCCGGGGGCGCTTTCATGCTGTCAAAGGCGAATATCCGTTTCGTCGTAATCAGGAGGGCCGAAAATACATCTTTTTCCGGGGTTCCACACAGCATACCCCCCACAGCAAACTTTACTTCCTCTCCATCCTCAAACAAATAAGATGGCTCGCCCTCGTCGCGTCGCACATACTCTGTATTTACCATCGCCTCCGCAAATGCTTTGACCCGGAGGATTGCGCTTTCATCTGATGGGAAATCAATGGCGCCCATCATAAAGAGCGCATCTATAAAGAATTCCATCCACCCAAGCGTATAGGCCTGCTGTTTTGTTGCGATTCCCTGGTTGACCATCTTTCTCCATCTCTGGCGGAGGCAGCGATCAACATAAGGTGGGAACTCCCACTTTTTTCTTGCCATACTTAAATATTTCACCCCTATTGCAATAAATTTGGACAGAAAAGCCGGGCAGTTCATCCCAACTTTCTTCCCATCTTGTATCTAAGAACTGCGCAAGCTGACATAGCAGCCAAAATATTCGGAAGGCGTGCCCCGCATGGTCATGGAATTGCGGGAACGCAGCGAGTCTTGTTCGCTCTGCGGCGCTGGCTTTATGACTTTCCAAAGTCAAACTCACTCTTGCTGAGAACTGGAGGATTCCTGCTCCGCGCAATACCCACCCAAATCCTCCATGCCCAGCAACAGGTCTTGGGGCCGGAGGCTCTGGGGCAGGCCATCCACATAGGCTGTATCGGCCGGTTTGAAATAAAAGCGGTAGCGGTTGCCGATCCGCAGGTGTGTCCGTTTATCCAGGGTCAGCCTGTGTTCCACGCCGTCCAGGGACATCAGGAGGACGTTCTGCTGTTTCTGAAACGTTTTGTGTTTGAGCTCCACACATACGCCCTCTACTACCTCATAGGCTCCGCTCGATACGACGCGGTAAATGGACAGGCAGCGCAGGAATGTGAATAGAGCCAGGCTGAAGCTGAGGCCCAGGAGGATGCGATCTTTCAGGGCAAAGAACGCCGCCACCCCGGCCAGGAGAAATCCCCCTCCCACGGCGGCGGACAAGAGCCAGCGCCGCAGAAGGGCCACGGGCCAATTTGTGATGCGCTCCATACTTCAAATCCGCTCCAGAAGGATCTGCTGGCGCAGATACAGGTTTGAAACCGCGATGACCACCGCTTGTACGCTTTTCGAGGAGCGCATGATGAACCCGATATTGTCGCAGGTTGTCTCTGTATCCCCATACAGGGCGTCCAGGACTTTCTGGTCGGTGGAAAGATCCTCCACCCTGTTCTCCACACATTTGACGAGTTCAGCCGTGGACAGAAGCGCCTGTCGGGAGAGGCGCATGATCTGCTGCTCCTGTCGGCTGCGCCGGTCCCTTCGGAGCAGTTTCGCAGCGTCAGAAACCGCAACGCCATCCAGCAGCACCATTTTCAGAAAGGTGCTCACACGGCGGGGGATGCTTCTGGTGATGGGCAGGATATAGAGGTCACTGAACAAATCGTAGAGCGCGTCCACTCCTGTCTCTCCCTTCCCCTCGGCCGCGAGCCCCCGCAGACACAGGCGGCTCAGGCAGTCATCAAAGCTGCGGGGCGGCGTCGGAATCAAATCGCGGGCCAGCTTCTGGTACTGCTGCTCAGCCTGCCGCCGGTCCAGCAAACGCCAGTTCAGCGCGGTCCAGAGCGTCATTTCCTGTAAATCAACGCTGTACTCCTTCTGGTGGCAAATCACGACGGGGTATGTTCTCCCGGCTTCATCGGTTTTGCAGAGGTAATGGCCGACCGCCGTGTAGTAAGTGTGCTGCAACATAAGTATAGCCTCCTATTGTTATGCGCTCCGGGCTTCGCTCTCAGCGTACGCTGTATAAATGTCATAGAGCTCACGCTCCTTGCGCAGCTTTTTCGCTGAGCGTGCGATACATGCCCGGATATAGTTTGGTTTGACATGGTAACACTGGGCGATTTCTTCGGTGGTATATCCCCGCATCTTATGCTCCAGCGCCTCAATTCCCAGGCGGGCCGTTCCACTGTATTTGTGTCTGAAGCGGTGCAGGGCCTCAAGAAGAGCGGCTTCGGAGAGGCGCTGTCCCACAGCCTCTTCCCAGTCCGTTTCCAGAGGGAGATCGCTGCTGAAGCATTCCAGAGAAATGGTGGGGATATGGCGCCGGCTGGACTGAATGTCTCTGCAATAGTCGTAAAGGTGATTGCGGATCACCGGGAAGGCGTAAGTAGTGAATTGATACGCCCCGGGCTGGAACGTGGTAGCAGCCCGGCAGAGCGCCACACACCCTTCCTGGTGCAGATCCTCGCGGCCCAGCCCGCAAACATATTCATTCGGCTGGATGGCAAAGCGGATGACCCGGTCTACCAGCCACATATGCTCCTCGGCAAGGGATTGCTGTTCTGATGTAAGGATAAAATCGTGCTTCATGACTGCCCTCCTTTCGCGGCAGGCTGGTTTCTTATGTTATGCGGCCTGATCGGCCGCAGAGGAGAACCACCGGCAGAATGCGGACACCTCCTCGCATCGCCCTACGAAAAACTTGCCGATGTGGGCGTCCTCGGAAGGGACGCCCAGATAGAACTGGATCAGGCGGTATGCTTCCGCCCGGCTCATAAGGCCGTTTTTCCAGAGCCTGTCCAGCTCCAAGTGAGTTTCACGGCGCTTCTGCCGCAAAACAGCGTCGGCCAGCGTCCCCATCGGCTGGTTTGTATGGCGGTGGGCGTTTACATAGCTGTCACAGGCTGGATACCTGGCGCAGACATAGACCTTGGCATTTGGATCTGCCTTGTTTCCATAGACAACGCTGGCGGGGCGCAGAAGCGCTTTGGAATGGCATTTGGGGCAGGTGAGATGTACCTTTTTCACATAGTGCACCTTCTTTTTGCAAATGTAGAGAACATCAGAGGTTCGAGCTGACGCTTTGATCCAACTGCCGCAGGGCGCACTGCCGGTCTGAGTCGAGCTGCCAGAGCAGATACCTGGCGTAGAGTGATTCAAACGCGCTGCGGCTGAGGCGTCCGGCACATTCCGAAGGGTCGATTTTCTGACCGGACAGCCCCTCAAACCGCTGAACACAGACTACCAGCGGCGTCCCCTCAGAGCAGGCTGTCAGAAGGCAGCCGGCTCTGATATTTCTGCACGGATGCCTGCACGGAGAGCAGGAGACGAAAATGGCGTTTCGCCAATTTCCGCCGCAGCTGGATAGGAAATCATACATAGAATAAGTATGGTTTGTTGTCATGAGGAACCTCCTTCTAAAATTCCCTCGTAATATTACTCACCGGAAAATGAGCAAAAAGGCCCGCAAAAGTATGAATTTTTTGTAAATTATAGGAGCCGACCAAATGATGGTGTGATCTTACATTGCACATACTGCGTGACACAATTAGAGCAAGAAAGGGTAGTGTGTGATATGCCGGGCGATGCAAACTGGACGATTGTGTGGATTCCACGTTGAAAATACAGGCAGAGGATGTTCTGAACGAGCCGGGCAAGACTATGGCCGCTCGTTCAGATGCCCCTTGAATTGCTGGCAGGATCACGCATAATATCGTCGAACTAAAAATGAGCGGCGCTGTCCCAACGCGTAGCGGGGCAGCGCCGCTCTGCCCGTTGCCCACGGGCGCGGGGGGTGGGGAGGCAGGCCTAGTGCCTGCCTCCCATGGTCCACCCAATCTATATACGCCATCCATCCCCCTGAATTAGATGCAGATGCCAGCGCCAGCCATGGTACGTACAAGGACAAAAAGCCGTATCATAAAGCAGGTGCATCACATTCTGACGGAACCCGCTGGAGGGATCAGCAAGGGCGTCAACCCTGTCAGCGGTTGGCCTCGCTCCGCGGGTGACGGATGGGTATCATCTTAACTTGATCAGCATTCCCGGCGGTCAGGATGCCCGGCCTATGATCCAGAACGGGCCGCCGGAACCCGCCCGGCGGCTGGCTTCATTCAGGATGATGGACAGGTCCCATGCTTTCTGACTCCGGGAATAGCTGGCTGGATCTGCCACCAGGATCTTCCCGTCCTGCACACCGCGCAAAACGATAAAGTGCCCGCTGGAAGTAAAATGGCCTTTGGCCATAATGGCGACAACCAGTTTCCCTTCAGCCAGGGCATCCAGGATCCGCTGTGGCTCAGATGGCGTACAGCCCTCCACCGACAGTCCCCACGCCTTGGCGGCTCCAGGGATCAGAGAGTGGTAAGAGCCGCTTTTGCTGCACCAGTAACCATGCTCATAAGCCCACTCCGCCATTTCAACAGGGTCTACGATGTCATCGGTCAAGGAGGAGACCACAATGGACATGGCGGTAGGGCCGCAGCCATATCCTCCGATGTGATCCGTTCCATAGGGCTTGTCGGCATACCGTTCGTCCAGCTGGTTGAAATAGACAACCTCTGTGACACCGTCTGTAAAACGGACATTCCCCAAAGAGGGAATTCCTTCGGACTCTCCGGAGTGCTGAAACATCCCGTCGCCCAGAAACAGACTGAGGTTCTGGGCGTAATTCTCAGCCAGCTCCTTTTGCGCATCAGACAGGCCAAAGATGGCATCGGCAAAGTAATCCTCGCCATTGTAAACAATGGTGTAAATGTACCAGAGTTCGGTGGTGGTCTCCACAACATCTGGGGTTTCCGGATTATCATCCTCCACAGTGCGGGTTTCACTCGTTCGCGTGTAGGAATAAAGGTGTGGGAGTCCTTGGCGGAGCGTCTGTTCCATGTCAGACAGGGAAATGGCCTCAAAATCCTGATCTCTGGCGGCACAATACTGGGAAAGGAAGAGATTGGTGTTGCTCACCAGATCACCCTCATAGGGATTGATGACTTCATACTCATCCCCGTTCGTTCCCGCAAAGTCCTGTGCGATGCGGTCCTCCACATCATCAATGCCTTCCCCTAAAATCTGGTTGACTGCAAAGGAAATTTCATTGATGTTCTCCGTGATGGCAGCACTGTCGTTTAACACCGGCTGGCTGGAACCAGGCTCCGCAGCTCCGGTCAGCCCGCCGAAGATGATAGATGGCAGCATAACAATAAACAGCACCGGCAGCATGAGCAAGACCAGAAGCGCGGCTACGATTTTCATCAGATGATGCCTGGCGCTCCAGAGCGCCCCAGCTACCGCTCCATATGGACCGCCCACAGCCGCGCCCTTGGCCGCAGATGAGACTGCTTTCCCTGTTTTGACCATGCCACTGACCACCTGGGCGGTATTAGCCGTTACGGACACGGCCTCATCCAAGCCGGTTTTCTCTTCTTTCATAGAGCATCCCTCCTCGGATTGATCAGACTCATATAGAACTTGGTACCGAAAAACAACAGGCACTTTACTTTCACACTCTTATTATGTATAATAAGAGCATGAAAGTAAGGTGACAAGTATGACAAAGCTTGATCAACTGGACGCAGTAATGCAGCGTCAAAACGGTATCCTGCGAACAGCCGATATTCGGGCACTCGGAGTGTCCAGATCATATTTTGCTGAGTATGTCAAAGTCCGTGGCTTGGAACGAGTTGCTCACGGAGTCTACCTCTCTCCGGATTCACTGGGGGACGATTTTTTTATTATCCAGTCCAGGTGGCCGCAGGCTGTGTTCTCCCACGAAGCTGCCCTCTATCTATGGGGGCTGGCAGAGCGTGAGCCGCTGCCTGTCACCGTTACGCTCAAAGCTGGCTACAATGCCACCAACTTGACATCGGAGGGAATCAAGGTCTATAAAGTCAAACCTGAACTGTATGTGCTTGGCCGAACGAAAATCTTATCTCCCGGAGGCCATCTGGTCACGGCATACGATGCGGAACGCAGCGTGTGCGACCTGTTTCGCAGTCGGAGCCAGGTAGAGGCCCAAGACCTCCACGCCGCTCTGCAAAGCTATTTCCAACAAAAAGAAAAGAATATTCCACTCCTTATGCGCTACGCAAAAGCCTTGCGCGTGGAGCAGGTCATGAAACCATATGTGGAGGTATTGCTGACATGATACACACATCCAAGCAGCTCAAGGATTTGGTTCGGAATCTCAGTAAGGGGAACAGTATGCAGGCTCAAATCCTGATCCGAAACTACATGATGGAGCGTTTTCTAGAACGCTTGTCCCGCTCCCCGTATCGTGAGAATTTCATCTTGAAGGGAGGTGCTCTTGTCTCTGCTATGGTGGGCCTGGACACCCGCTCGACCATGGATGTTGACACTACGCTGCGCGGAATGCCTCTTACGGTGGAAAATCTATCAGATATTCTTGCCGAAGTGCTCTCTATCCCGCTGGAAGACGGCGTTACATTCCACATCACCCGCATCTATGAAATCATGGATGAAGCCGAATACCCTGGTATCCGTGCCATGCTGGAGGCAAATCTCGAAACTATGCGTACCCCGCTGAAGCTGGATATCTCTACTGGCGATGCCATTACCCCACGGGAGGTTTCTTACCAGTTCAAATTGATGTTTGAGGACCGTACGATCAGCATCCTGGCCTACAACCTGGAGACGGTATTGGCAGAAAAACTGGAAACGATACTGAGCCGCGGTATTGCCAACACCCGGATGCGGGATTACTACGATCTCTACATTCTGCAGCATGACGTGTCCGCTGCCTATGATACTGGGGATCTACAGGCTGCCTTCGCTACCACCTGCCATAAGCGGGGAACACAGTTCGCACAGGAAGATGGCGATCTGATTCTATCGGAAGTCCGTGAGAGTCCTGATATGGGCCTCCTTTGGAGCCGATACCAGAAAAAATATTCCTATGCCTCTGAGCTGCGGTGGGAAACGGTACAGGATGCTGTCCGGGCTCTATACCATGAAGCCGTCGGCGCCATTTAGGAGATGATAGAATGATATCTGGCGCCTCAGGGCACCTTGATGGCGGCAAAGGGGCCAAACCTGCACCTATACGTACTGAAGGATATTGTCTCATGGCGTCGAGTGCTTGGATGCGGAAACCATTTTGGAAACAGGCGGTGAAGGCCGAGGAAAGACCGGACCTGCACCGCCTGTTTATATAGGTTTCCGGGGCTATCCGGGGGAGGCCGGCGTTCCGTGAGATATGGGGATCAGCTTGTCCGGATCTCCGTATATGATAGTGGAACAGAGCCACTTGACTAGCGGCGATTACCGGGACGTATCTTTTTCGACATATAGCTCCTCATTTACATTATCAATGATGGAACAAAAGCGATCCAGTATTTTAGGTGAGAAGGCTCCACATCCGCCGGATTGAATCAGCTTTACAGCCTCCTGGTGTGGCAGGGCTGGCCGGTATGAGCGTGCTACCCTGAGTGCATCGTAGGCGTCAGCCAGACTGACCGCCTGCACATAGGGCGGAATCTGGTCCCCTTTCAGCCCATCCGGATACCCTCCGCCGTCCCAACGCTCATGGTGATGCAGGCAGATTTCGTAGCCGAACCGGCAGACCCTGCTTTCCTGAAACAGCGGCAAATCAATTGAGCCCAGCATCAAAGCTCCTAATGAGGTGTGGGCCTGTATGACCTTTCGTTCCATTGGAGATAGTGGTTCTTTGGACTCTACAATAGCTGGTGCAAGGGCGCTTTTCCCAATGTCATGAAGGCTGGCGGCAACGGCAAGAAATGGAAGATCCAGATCTGTGAAATCCCCTAACAAATCCTTATACCAGCAGGCATAGAGCATGGCGTAGGTCAGTTCACAGAAGTGTCTGGTATGAAATGCCGTATAGTTCTGCGCGAAGTGGGTCAGCAGAAAAGAAAAATCTTGCTCCATAAGTATCTCCATGTTATAATAATTCAAGTTATTTCGTATACAAAGCAGGTGAAGTGATGGGGCATCAGGAAAGCCTTTTATTTTGCGACAGCAAATCGGATATGCTCCGATTGTGCAAGCTGTTGAACCGCGCCGCTTCCGACTCCTCTGAACGCGGTTTGGAGTATGCCGGCTTGGATATTTTTGAGGTCGCGCGGTTGAAGCAGACGGTTAAAACCAAGCTGCCGGGCGAAGAAAAAGGTCCTATCTTCACCGCAGGCTGTTACGCTGTCTGGTGGGGCGGTGAACGTGCGCCTCAGACAATGGATGAATTTTGTTGTCACACTTTACAGGGAAATTCCCGTATTGGAATACTGTTTTTGTCGAGTACACCGTCCCTTCTCCTATTGAATTACTGGCAGGGATCGAGGAAGGCCACGTCAATTCCGTTCAGGAAAATGATTGGCTCCGCACATTCCATCCGGTAGCGGACAATCAGATATTGCTGGATTTGATCGATCAGCTTTAGAAGTGGGGAGCGGTTCCACCAGGAACCGCTCCCGTTTCTCAGATCAATAGCCTGTCTTGGGCAGAGTGGGTGTAGTGGTATATTTGCGGATGACGGTAACCCAGCTGGCTTGGCCGGTCTGCCAGGTCCCTTGGTATTTCCCACCCACATCGGCACGGTTGACCATCTGATACCCGTTGACCGCATTTCCATTGACAATGACGCTCAAGGTGGGGCCGACTGTGCTCTGGAAGCCGACCGGGACTTTACCGAAATCAAAATACACATCCGTCACTACTTCGCCAGCCTGCAGGGGAATGGCGTTCAGACTGAATGAATAGTTATTAGAGGTCAGCAGGTTGGAGGCCAGGACCTGATAACTGCTCTGGTAGTTGGTTTTATACAGCACACGGTAGTTGAGCCTGGCGCTATAGGTGCCGGTGGTCAGGACGGTGGCCCGTGCCACATCATAGGGGATCTTATCATGCCAGTAGAAATTCTCTAAGGGCACATTGGAGGTGTTGGCGACTGTAAGATCATAGCGCATGGTCTGCCCGGCCAGCACCTCGGCATTGCCCCGTTTGGTGATGCTTACGCCTAGGCTGGCAGGCTTGTCGTAGGCCGAGAGCTTGATGATCTGCCCGGAGTATTCCAGGGTTACGTCATGAACGGTGGAATCCACCTGCCAGTAGGCCGGCGCCGTGACCTCCACGACCTTGTAGCGCGTTAAGGGGAGCGGCTTGGAGGCCGCGACGCCCCGGGCGTCGGTAGTGATGTAGTCTACGACCTTTCCAGTACGTGCGTTACTGATTTCATAGACGGCGCCCTGGAGCGGGGAGCCCGCCGGAGTGCCGGTCACCGCGTTATACTCGGCTGCATACTTGTAGACTTGGATCTGGCCGGTGATGGGGGTGTTCTCCCACTCAATCTCAGCCGTTTTTCCGGGCCGGACGTAAATAGTCTTGTACTCCTTGTCCAGTTCGTACCCCTCCGCGGCCTCGAGCTCGCGCAGGTAGAATCGCCCGCTGGTGTTGGCCCCATCCGGGAGATCATCAGCGGTGATATAAACATAGCCGTCATCGTCGCTGGTGAACTCGCCAACAGGGTTTTTGTCCTCATCATAGAGCAAAAACGTCACGCCGTAGATACCGTCTCCAGTCACACTGTCTACCTTGTGGATAAGGATGCCGGAATTTTTCTGGTTGGTGATCCGGAGGGTGGTTACCTTCCCATCCTCGACCTCAAAGTAATGGGGGGTATCATCCAGCCGGTAATCCGGGTTTGCCTCGATCTCAACGGCGTAGTAGGCTCCGTCTTCCAAGGCGAGATAGGCCCGGCCGTTGCGGTCTGTGGTGATGGTGTCCACCAGTTCATCGTCTACCCGCCGGATCTCAAAGGTCGTGTTGGGGATTCGCGTGGAGGTCCGGTTTTGATCGACCTTGATGATCTCCACGCGGCCCACGGGATCGTTATACACCGTGATCGTCTGTGTATCTTCCGGGTTGACCGTTACGGTTTGAGTCTGCGTTGCCGGGTCGATGGTGTACCCCTCAATGGTCTTGGTTTCCTTGACCACGATAGTCCCCGTGACGCCGGAAATTCGGATCTCGCCGTTGGAGTCCGTGGTGTAGAGGCCCTTGCTGGAGAGGTGCCCGTTGGCGTCGTCCACATAGCCGCCCTCCGCGTAGGTCAGCTCGAACTCCACCCCGGCCAGGGGTTCCTTTGTCACGGAGTCCAGCTTGCGGATGACCAGCGTTCCCTGCTTGCTGTTGTAGAAGCGGAGCGTCTGGACCTCGCCCTCCTTGATGAGAATGGACTTGGGGACGCCGTCCAGGACGTAGCCCTCCAGCGTCTTGGTTTCCCGTGCGGTGATGGTGGTGCCGGGTTCCAAATCGGTGATCACGATGCGGCCGTTTTCGTCGGTGATATACTCTCCGTTGCTCTGGCCTACCACGGCGCCCGAGCTGTCCGTCACCAGGAAGGTCACGCCCTCCAGGGGTGTGGTGGTGCCTTCGATGTACTTCTCGATCACCAGAGTTGTTGACGGTGTGTTCTCAAAATAGAGGGTCTGCGTGTCGTTGGGGTTAACCACCACAGTCTGCGTCTGAGTGGCGGGGTCGATGGTGTAGCCGGGGATGGTCTTGGTTTCCGTGACCACCAGTGTGCCCACCACGCCGTCGATCTGGATCTTGCCGTCCTTGTCCGTCACATACAGGCCGTTGCTGGAGATGTAGCCGTTTTCATCGGGGACGAACTCTCCGGTGGAAGTGGTGACTTTGAACGTGACGCCCTCCAGCGGCTCTCCGGTCAGGGAATCCCGTTTGTCGATGATGAGGGAGCCCGCCTTGGAGTTTTTGATGACCACAGTTTGGGTGTCGCCGTTCTCGCCAATGACCACATTGGTGGAGGGGGAATCCATGACGTACCCCGGCGGGGCCTTGATCTCCGAAATGACATATGCCCCCGGAGCTAGGTTGGAGATGTGGATCTCGCCCGCCGAGTCAGTGGTAAAGATGCCGTTCTGGGTAAGCGTAGAATCGCCAATCACGCCGTCCAAGCCCACCTCGCAGCCAGCGGCGGTGGTCACACGGAACTCAGCGCCGGGGAGGGGCTGGCCGGTGGCGCTGTCCCGCTTCTGGATGATCAACGAGCCCTTGGGCTGGTTTTTGAAGGTCAGGCTGACGGTGCGCCCCTCCTTGATCTGGATGGTCTGCGACTGGGTATCAATGAGGTAGCCCGGAGGTGCCGCAGTTTCGGTGACGACCACGCTTTTCCCAGGCTTCAGGCCCTCGATGCGGATTTCACCATTTTCGTCCGTCCGATAAATGCCGTTGTTGTCGCCGATCAGGGTTCCGTCCGCATACATGACCTTAAATTCCGCGTCAGGCAGGGTCACACTGGGGTTGACGGAGCAGACCTTGCGGATCAGGAGGATGCCGTCAGGCATATTCTCAAACCGCACGGTAACGACGCTCTGCTCTCCGCTGTCTGCCAGGAAAATGGTTTCCGATGACTGGATGATGCTGTACCCATCCGCAGGGTCAATTTCTTCCAAAATATAGGTGCCGCTCTTGAGCCCGGTCCAGATGGCGGTGCCGTTTTTCCCGGTCACTTTCTGACCGATGGTAGTTCCGCCCGTTCCGCTGGTGCCGCCGAGATAGCGCAGCTGGAACGTGCAGCCGGGCAGAGCTTCGCCGGTGACGGAGTCATATTTCTCGACGATGATCGCATTTAAGGGGACGTTTTGGAAGGTGACGGTCTTGCTCTCGCCACCGTGGAGGATGACTTTCTGTGTGGCGGGTTCCTTCATTTGGAAACCCGGGGCCGGCTCCACCTCCGTGACGGTGTACTCGCCCGGGTAGAGTCGTTTGCCCTGCTCGTGGAGCTTGATCTCGCCATTTTCATCCGTCAGGATCTCCCCAAAGTCGATGCTCTCTGGGGCATCTGCCGCCTCACCTGTGGAGGTGTAGGTGACATGAAAACGCGCCCCCTCAACAGGAGCGCCGGCGATGGAATCTTCCTTATAAATCGTGAGTTCCGGGGCCTTGTGGTTCTTAAAGACCAGTTCCTTTTCGTCACCGGCATTCAGGGAGATCGTCTGAGTACGGTCGGCGTCCTTGTCCGGCAGGTAGTAAGGCGAGGGGACGGACTTCTCCGTGATTTCATAGGTGCCGGGGGCCAGCCGGAGGGTAACGGTGCCGTCCTGCCCGGTGGTCACATCATTCTGGTAATCGCTGTTCACCCCTTTGATGGTGAATACGGTGCCGGGGATCTTGGTGTCCGGGTCGTCCGCGTCCACCTTGGCGATGGTGAGCTGCGGCTGCTTCAGATTATCAAAGACGAGCTGCTGATCGTCGCCCGGCCCCAGCCAAATGACCTGGGTCGGCTCATCGGATACTACCCAGGGATCAGGAACCGATGTTTCGGTCACTTCGTAGGTATCAACAGGGAGCCCCGTGAGGGTCGCAGTGCCGTCCTCCCCAGTCACAACATCCTGGTGGTAGCCGTGATGGACGCCCTTGATTTCAAAGGTGGTGCCAGGAATGACTTCCTTGGTCTGTCCATCCTGCTTGAGAATAGTCAGATTTGGCAGCCGCTGGTCCACGGCAGTCACAGAGATGGTGCCACCGCCGTCCACATCGGCCTGATCCACATAAACAACAACAGGGTCCTGGAGCTTGGCAAACGGCTCCGGCACGGATACCTCGACGAAGGCATACAGGCCTTCGGTAATGTTCGGGACAGTGATTGTGCCATCTGCTCCAGTAGCCTCTGTTCCAATGAGCTGCCAGTCTTTCAGAATATTGAACACCGCTCCCTCCAGCGGATTTTCCGAATCGTCCAGCTTCAGAAGTTCGAGTTTGACCTTCGCATCATCCTCGAAAACCAAATTTACATCAGTTTTGCCGTCCCAGAAAAATTCCTGCTTGTTTTTGTCCGGGTCATCGTTGAGGGTGTATCCTGATGGTGGAGTGAGCTCCGTCGCCACAAATGACCCGATAGGCATGGTATCCCAAGGGACGTCCTCCAGGTAGCCGCCAGCGCCGGTAATATATGTGCCCACGAACTCATTATCAACGCCCTCGATCTGGATAACCGCTCCGGCCAGACCCTTAGTGGGATCATCCGCATCGACTTTGCGGATCGTCCCTTCACCAGTGACGATAGGAGTATCAGAAAAGGTCACCGTAACGGTGGTTCCACTGTCATCAGGAAGAACAACATATTGAGGTCCGGGATTGTCAAGTTCATAGTCCTCCGGCGGATCCAGTTCCGTGATCGCGTAGGTGTCAGCATCCAATTGAGATAGTGTATAGGTCCCATCGCTGCCAGTTACCACTTCTTTAGAGTAGGTGCCATTACTATTTTGAACGAGGAAACGTGCCCCAGGGAGCCCCTTGTTGGGATTTGTAGCATCAACCTTTTTAACAGTTAATTTATAGTGTTGGCGCGTAACTGTTAAATCACCAATGATAATACCCTGGACCCTGTCGGCCTGATGAGAACTGGAACCGGGACCAGCATAGGTATATTGATAGGCTTCGCACTCACCCCAGACGCCTTGCTCGCCGAGATCCAGAATGTATTGGGCACGTTGCCGAAGGGACATCCCATCTACGATCTCGTCGATGCTGGTGTAGCTGGTGTGTTGCAGATTGTTGTAGACGTACATGAGCTCCTCGGCGCATACCGCCGCCGGGTCGTTCAGGGAGCCCTGTTTATAGCGCCAGATCACAGCCTGTACCCAGGCATTCATGGTCCAGGTGTATTCTGAACCCCAGACCTGATCGACACCAAGCGCTTTGGCCTGGTCGGTGAAGATTCCCCTGGAGTGGGCATAGTAGTAAGCCATCATGATTTTGACTGTGGGGTCGTTGATCGGTTGCGGACTATCCCACTTATGTCCTTCCAGAGACCAGCCCATCTCTTTGTCATGATCCGAACAAAAACCGATTAGACTCACCCCGTTGTAATCAAAACGCATTTGGTGAAGCCAACAGGTATCAAGCGCCGGCGACTCATAGTGGACACCGTTATGAGTGCAATCTTCCATTATGATGCTGCTGGGGACATTGGAGGTTGCCGCAAAAGCTTCGGTAGGCACGAGCCCCAATAAGCATACAAGCGTTAGCAACAGCGAAATAACGCGTTGTGGTACGGATCGAACTTCCTTTAATATTTTCATACAGCGCGCTCCTTTTGAAAAATTGGATTAAAAAACCCTTCCAGCAAAAATGCTGGAAGGGTTTTGGACTAAGGCCGTTTATTCATATGGGTTGTGGGTGTCTGGCATTCCGACAAACAAGTAACAATATGTTACTCCGTCATAACGCTCCACCCCAACTCCCAGGCAATCACCACTGGGGTCAATCATGGACTGAAAATGGTCTAGGGAATTTACCCAGTTCTCCACAGCAGTTTTAGCTACCGATTTCTCAGATGCACCGGTAAACACTGTAAGGTTTCCGCCAAAACCATAAGGATAGCCATACGCAAGGGCGGATTCACATTCCTCCTTTGTGTGATGCCAAGTATAACGTCTGGATGCACATTCCTGCGCGGCATTCATAAGGGCTTGGTTGACAGTCAGCTCAGAAACACCGTTTTCACGGCGCACCCCGTTGACCAAAGAGATGATCTCCTCCCGAATTTCCATATTGGCCTGAAGATCTTCCGGGGACACAGAAGGGTATTCTGACGTGGCTCCGCTGCTGGTCACCGTGATCGTAAGGATGCCCTGCCGCCCATCAACCGTTGTGATTGTGACTGTGGCTGTTCCAGGGGCTTTCGCCACTGCAACCCAATTGCCGGACACCTGTTCCAAAGCAAGGATGGACGGGGCACTGGAGGAAACCTTAAATTCTGTTCCTGCATCGGTGCCGATCATCAGCAGACTCCGCTCACCGGAAGAAAGCGTATTCCCCTTGTAGCTGCCCACTGACACCTCGTTACCCGCCTCTGTCTTTGCAGAGTCAGAAGCAGGGCTGCCCAGCGACCGGTAGAGCATGACAGCCAAATCGCCGCGGGTCACTTCGGCCTTCGATGTGGCCTCTGTCGTGGTCAGCCCAGCACTGAGGGCAGTTTGACAGGCAGTGGAGTAATTCCACTCTGTATCCGGGAAATCCGCATAGCGGAGGACAACCGTACAGGCAGCCGACGGCGTCACGCCGTCATTTGCTCCAAATTCTCCGGTATCATACCCCACCATCAGGCCGTTGGTATAGCAGTATCCCACATAGAGCTTGGCCCACTCCGGGACATCAGGGAATTGACATTGGCTGGTATAATACGGCTTCTCCGCTTGAACCAGCTCCGACGCTCCGTTTAGACGGGCCAAGACGACTGCGAGCTGCGCTCTGGTCAGACCTGACTCCAGATTCATCTTTCCGTTGCTGTCACCAACCATAATTCCTTGTTCCCGGAGATAGTTGGCGGCAAGCGCAGTTTCATCGCTGGTCGCGGCCGAGGCAGGTGATATAAGGGAGAGTGCAAGTGTGCCGGCCATAAGGCCGCAAATCAGAGCTTTGTGTGCCATAAATCTGGCCTCCTTTCCTCAGTATCTATTTTATACGAAAAAAGAGGCACTGTGGCAACAAATTTTTAATTTTCCTCGACGGCCTGAAGGCACCACCTGCGGCTGTAATCGCCCGCAACACAGGTTATGATGGTAAGTCGATTGTCACTGGTGGGCTCCAGGTAGCTCCAGTCAGTGCTGCTGATGGTTTTCACTGTCTCGACCCGGTAAGTGCGGGTCCCCTCGGAGGTGGTGTAGGTGATCTTATCCCCAGCCTCCAGCTTTTTGATGCCGCCGATGTTATATCTGGCTCCTCGATTGTGACCACACATTCCCACGTTACCATCCCAAACACTGGTACTGGTGAAGTGGCCCAGCCCCTTCTTCATACTGGAAGCAGTTTCTCCCTGCCAGAGATAATAGTTCTTAACACCGATGGCAGGGATGGAGATCCTTCCAATAGCCCCGTTGGAGAGCAAAAAACCATCGGTAAGCTCCGTAAAAGAGGGGATATCCGGAAGCGGGGTGGGATCACTCGAAACGCCGGGAAGGATAACAGGAGTGCCGTCACCGCTTACGCCATAATCTCCGCTGGGCGTAGTCGAAACGGATGCCTGCAAGCCGGGCAGAGGAGATTTTTCCATGATACCGGTCTGCGTCGTGCTGAACGCCCCATATTCCAGCTCTGGAATCTGGTAATCCACCACATTACTGCCGCCATAGTTGTATTGGGAGCCATAGGCATCCTCATACGAAGTGTAGTCGTAGTAGTCCACACTGGCCGCAGTCGTAAAAGAGTAGTCTGCTGCGTGGGCAGTCATCGCCAGACAGGAGCACATGACTGCCATCAAAACAATCAAAGAGAAGGTGCGTTTCATGTTGTGACCTCCGTTTCTGCCTGCGTTTCTGCACTCAAGTCAAACTCATGCCAGTCGCTTCGCCGCTCCGCCTGGATGGTATAGGTGTGGTCCCCAGCCGGGGTATGGACTGTAAATTCCTTCCCGTGCAGCTTTTTCACCAGAGCGCGCCTGACCTCTACAGCGACAGTCCCGGAAGGGACGGCATCCCGATCCCGGAGGTCGATGCTGGGCTCCTCCGGTTTAACCCGGTACTTCGCAATCAGCTTGTATTCCCTGGGCTTTTCTCCAGGCACATAAACATAGACATTTTTGCGGCGCAGGAACAGAAGAAGCCCCGCCGCCAGCAGCCCCAGGGCAAGGAACGCCAGTAAAATCAGGGCCGGAATGGGGAAGGGTAACCCATCGATCCAGCCCGCTCCGTGGACGGGGATGGTTTCGCTCCCCGTATAGACAACCGTATAGGTAATGTCCTCAATCCCCTTAGAAACCACATCACCCGTATATTCGGCTGTGGTTATATAGCCGGTGGCGACATTGTAGCTGGTGGAGGCGGAGTAGGTCGCCACTGCCTGATACTGCGCCGGTACAAGGGCTTCGCCTACCAGGGCGGTGCCTGTGACCTGCCACTCCACATTTGACAGAGACAAGGTCCGTCCATTCTTGATTGTGGTGGCGGGTACATAGCTCATATCGTTGCGGTCCAGGTTTCCAATGACTTTAGTTTCCGTGATAGAACTGTGCTTGGTGGTATAGCCGGCCGCCTCAGTTTTCAGCGTGGTATGGTCCAGAGTTAGCTCCCCAGTGTACCCGTCCTGGTCATAAGGGATGCTGGGTGCCAGCTCCGCCAGGATCTGCGTGAGGTCATCTTTGGAGGTCTCCACAGTAACAGTTTCCGTAACAGACTTGGAATCCTGATAGGGGTGCTCTTCTTTTGTGGTATAGGCCCAGGTATAGAGAAATCCGTCATAGGTGAAATCCTCTTCCTGAAGCGTATCCGGATCAACGTCTGGGGAGAGCGTATAGGTCTTGATAAGCCGCTGCTGCCCGTTCAGGTTCTCTGTCACCAGAGAATCCGGCACTTCCGCGGCAAACGCACTGGTCATCATGGACAGCGCCAGCAGCAGGCAAAAGGCCAGCTTGGCAAAATGTTTCATGGACGGCCGCTCCTTCTTATAGATTTTGTTTGATGATTCTGGTAATAATCCCCACAGCCACTCCGCGCTCCTCGTCCAGCTTTGTGACGGCAAAGCTGACGTCATCCTTTTTCCCAGGCATACGGCGGTCCAGGCAGGTGTGCGCGATGGCATTTACACCATTGTTTAGACGGATGTAGGCGACTCCATGCCGGAAGTCGGTCACACGTCCCACGTATTTGCTCTGGACCTGGCACTTTTGCAGCCGGTCCTGGCTCGTATCAGCGGAAATGCTGCGGATGTCCGCCGTAATGGAGATATTATTGATATCGCTGCGGTCAATGGTCTGTACCCGCACCAGCACACGGTCACCGACACTGTAGCGGTCTCTGGCATCGCCGAGCCAATCAACAGAGAGATCCCGGGCGAGGATAACGCACTCAACACCGAACACCTCTACACGCAGGGCCTTTTCCGCAACGCCCACGACCCGGGCTTGAACGACACGCCCCTCATAGACCAGAGGGGCCCCAGTCGCTTCGCTGACATCCATATAGAAAGTCTGGCGCTTGCGGAGCATGGCGGCTCTCCGACTCGCCACAACACTGCGGCTGGCTTTGTCGATCCCGCGCACAATGAAGTCGATTTCCGCGCCCATCATAGAGGAAGCGATGCGGTTGAGCCGGTCCATCAGGCTGTAATACTCGGCACCATAGGGGATTGACCCCTTGTGGAGCATCATTTCCCGAATGGGGATCGCAATACGGTACCCTTTATAGTCCACGACCACGATGGTCATGCCGGACTCCGTCTGCTCCACGCCGTCCAGGGTTCCGGTGAGCATTCTGCCATTGATGTGGGACGTACGGATCTCGTGCCAGACCAACTCCGCGCGGTCTTCGTCCGTTTCGATGCGGTCCTTGGCATTGATGGTCAGCACATAGCGATCCCGCTCTGTGCTCCTGGATGGGACAGGATCAGCCGTGTCAGCTTCTTCCTTGGGCACCGAGGTATGATCCTCAGATTGAGGCGCTTCTGTATCTTCCTCACCGCCCTGGCCTGTTTGCTCTGCGCCGTCGCCTAGCATGAGTGCATCGTCTTCGCCACTTTCACCAGCGACTTCCAGAGGAGTGCTGTTCCCCAGCTCCCGGAGCAGGTCTTCATACTGTGGCTCAGCCGCGCCCTCGCCGGAAACAGTTTCCTCTCCAGTCTCTGCAGCGGTATCACCCATAGATTTCTCTCCCTCCTCGGGGATCTCTGCATCCCCCAGCAAAAGCGGGTCGGCATCGTCAGGCGGGGTGGTATCTTCGCTGGATACGTTCGGGGGCGTGGAATCCCCTCCGCCGGCCTCACCAGTTGTATCCAGAGGCTCCCCAGCAGGAAGCAATCCTTCAGAGCCGGACTCGTCTTTGGGGCTGGCGCTCATCGCACCGTCAATTCCGGGAACCTGCTCTTCTTCAGGGGGTACTGTGGTCTTTTTCTTCGCCATGAGATTCCTCCTTCTTTTTTACCATAATGGAATTTTTACTTGCGGCAACGACCTTCCCGGTTTTTCCGGTGGTCGGGACTTTGCCCTTTGAATCAGGGGCAGCGGAGGCAGCAGGGGAGGCGGGCGTGGCAGGATGGACGGCGGTCTTGGATTGGCCTGCCTTCGCGCTTCGCCACGCCGGTACATGGGCAGCCGCTTTGCTGGAACGCATTTTTTTAGACTCCGGATGCTTGGAGTAGTCGTATTTATCAACCTCCAGTACATTTTTACCCCGAATGATGATCAGGGCCCTGTCAACGTCCATACGAAGGACTTCGTCCATCGTCATCAGCCTGCGGCGGCCTACGCCGCTGGTTTCCCGATACTCCGGTGTGTAATTGGATATGCGCCATGTACCCAGCTGCTTAGCCTTGCTGGTAACATTGATACTGGCCTCACCTGTGCGTTGGGAGATAAATTCTGCCGTCAAGGCATCTGTGCAGCCCAGGAACAAAGTGATATCACAGTTTCCCAGGATTTCCTGCCACTGGTTATAGGGATACCTGTTTTGCAAACCGGCCAAATTTTGAAATACGCAGGACATGCTGATCCGGCGTGAGCGGATAACCGAGATCTTGCGGGACAGATCTGGAATCACGCCGCAGGCACATAGTTCCTCCCCCAATACATGAACGGGAACAGGCAGTTCTCCACCCGGGCAGTGTTCATCCGCATACCGCACCAGCTTGATGAAAATGAAAGAAAGAAACAGTGACGAGAGAAAGTCAAACGTTGAGTCCTGGTCGCTGGTGATACAGAAGTAAGCGCACGGCTGCTTTCCCGGCAGCTCCAGGTCGATCTCGTCATGTGCGGTAATATTGCAAATGTCCCGGTTTTGGAACACCTGAAGCCGGGACCCCAGACCGATGATGACGCCGCCGCGCACATTTTCCGACGACTGCTTGAAAATGGAGTACGGCGCTTTGGCGGGATGGGACACCGGAAGTACGTCGAAGAGCGCGTTCAGCTCTTTTTCAGAACTCATGGAAAGTAGCCGGTAGACCTCCCCGATATTCTTTTTCTCCGGCGGATATCCACGCTCCACATAGAGAACCAGGGCTTTGAGCAAGTTGAGCTCCGCGTTGTCCCAGAAGTGGTCGCCCCGCTCGCTGCCTGTATTTTTGATGATGACATCACAGAACAGCTGTGCCATCAGTTCCTGCCCCTCAATCTCAGATAGGCAGTTCCAGGAGTCGGAGGCAGCCGGTGTCACTAAATTAAAGACTCGGACCGTATAGCCATGACTCCTCAAATATTCGCTGGTCTTTTCATAGAGCTCCGACTTTGGGTCACAGATTACCAAGCTGGACTTCCGGGCCGCGCACTGGAGGATCATATTGACGCAGAAGGCCCGGGTCTTTTTGGAGCCAGAAGCGCCATATACGGCCAGATTGCCGTTGAATCGTGTCTTCTCCGGGATGCAGACCACCTGCCCATCCAGTTCCCCCAAAATCGTTCCGTGGTGCTTTCGGATATCCGGGACAAGATCCAGAACACCTTTCAGCTCCCGCTTGCTCATAAATCCGGCGGTTCCATAGGTTCCTTTGTTGGAATAGGTCAGGTTACGCTGGCTGTCATATACTCCCGCGTCGCTGTACCCCATCCGCATGACCATCAAAATCAGCAGGGCAAGAAGCCCCATGCAGATGCCAAGACCATAAAGACCGTAAGGAAGGTGAAGGGCTGCTGCAAGGCACAAGAAGAAGTTGGGATCTGGAAAATCAGGGGCAGTCCCGTAGACTCCCCCTGCTGCCTGCCACCTCTCATAGTTGTAGAGCAGCTGGGACAGGTATCCACTTCCATACAAAAGGGCCAGTACGGCGATTGGCACCGCAATCAGGCCTTTAATCAGTTTCTTCCTGGATATGGAGCACACTCCTTTCATACCGTTCAAAGTCGATGCTCTGAAATGTGACCCGATGGCCGCAGACACGACGCAGCACCGTTTCCTGAAAGTCGAAGCAAATCAGCGTCCCCTCCATCTCGTGCAGTTCCAGCGCGGTATCAAACCGACGGATGCGGGGCATATCGCAGGTGTAGCCATACAGGACCGGGGCTCCACTTTCATCAAGCGCGTCGTTCTCCACAAGCCAGCCGGGCCTGCACGCATACAGATTTTCGGATAGGATTTGATCCAGCGTCATTTTCAGACCTGAATCATATAAAAGCCGCAGGAGCACCTCCCCTCTATGGTCATTGGTAAGGTAATAAAAATGGTCGAAGTTTCCATCCAAAACGAAATAGTTGTGCTTCCTGCCCTCATCCATTGCTGTAAATATCTGCTCCATGTCCGTCCCAAACAGGATACCGCTGATGCACATTTCCGCAGGCGCCTCCCGGAGAAGTTCTATTTGGAGCATCGCTTTCAGCCGCAGTTCCGCCTTGTACTCCCACTTCATCTGGCTGGCTCCCGTGTTGTAGACAACAAAAATACCGCCATCCGTCAGCAGAATGCCGGTCGCGCGGGAGCTTTTGATTTTTGTCCCTTGCGGCCCGATCTCTTTCAACTCTCTCGATGTGTAGTAGACCGGGTAGGCAGGAGGGAACGCCTGAAGGATGTCTTTTGAAGAAAAGCACGGTTTTTCCCAGGGGAGGGATGGCACACTGGCATTGGTCATCGTTACCATCACCTCGGCCATACGATGGAGGCGCAAGCGCCGGGAAATCTCGCTTTTCAGGACATTTGGTTCAGCGCGCCCAGTCAGGCAGGGTGAGAACCATTCGGGGCGGTCAGCCAGCAGAAGCCGTTTGGCCTGCTTGGAAAGGCGAAGACCCCGCAGGCTGTCTCGGGAATATGTCTTCAGCAGCCCATCACGTTTGAGTGCAGTTACCACGCTCAACATATAGGCCGCCCCTCCTGGCAGGCGCCGGACTTGTGAGACGGGAAATTCACCGGAGATAGCTGTCATGGTAAGCAGCAGATAAGACAGGGTTTCAGCAGGCGGCAGGCGCCGAAGCGGCTGACCCATAGCAGCACCTCCTCGCGGCCGAATATTACCGTAGGTCTTTATAGCTTGGGTAATTTTCAGACTGGCGCACCGCCGGAAACCCCTTGTATTGGAAGAACTCTCCGCTCCATTGGGCACCTCTGAAAATCATTCCCTGAAAATCAGGGAAAATCCGATATGGTTTTCAGACTGTTTTGATGGCTTTCCAGCCACCTTGGAAACTGGTCGCTGTCCATGATGAAGATGTGGGTACAGTCTGCCTCTCCCAGCTCTGTGGTATTATAGGCGTCGCACAGGAGCCCGTTATCGTCCTCCAGCAGAAAGGCGGCGATAACATCCAGAAGCTGTTTCAGCTCCAGATTGTCGTAATCCCGTACACGCCGTTCCGGCAGATCCTGGCAGTATATATGGGCAAAGCATACGACGCAGTGGCTGAATCTGGGCAGAGCATTTTGACGGGAATATCCCTCCAACGCGGCGTAGAATGGGTCAATCAGAAACTCTGTGCTTTGACGCTGCTTCCGCTTGGGAAGCAAACAGGGAAGTGTGATTTCCAGAACGCCCTCATCCTCCCGAATCCCGACCCCCTGCATAGTTGATGCTGAGCAGAGATAATCACTCTTTTTGATGGCAGTAGTCGCATAGATCAGATGGCGGAGGCGGCATGTGATCCCTTCCGCCCGAAGCGCCGCGTCCGTGGAGAGCACTTCGTAATTGTCTGGGTATCGCTGTATATCCGTACTGTTCATGGCGTAAAGTGCGCTGTTCAGCCGGTCAATCTCCGACAAAATGGATGTGATACGCTGAGATATGATTGTTCTGTTCAAGGTCACGCTCCTATTCTATTTGATAGTATTGGACTGCTCCCTCCCGGGAAACGGTACAGTATCCGCTGGTATTGGGGATGTGGAGCTCCGGGATCTGGTCCGGCTGGTCAACCAGGACAATATACTTTGAGGCTTCCTCCGCCGCTTTGGACAGCAGTTGATTGACCAGCGTCTCTTTCCCCTCTTCCACATAGATGATCTCATATACCTCGCCGCCGGCGAGAAAGATGATTTTAGCTGGATACTCGCCAACTGAATGGAATTCAGCTTGTTCAATAAAATCCAGAAGGACCCATACGGCAGACATCATGCCTCTGTCAATATGTTCCACCTGTTCCGAGTCCACACAGAAGTAGCCGCCGCTGCGGTGAAGTCGGCCCTGCCTGACCAGATAGGCCAGAAGATTTTTTACCTTGGACTCTTTCTGTGGATAGAGCCGTAAAAGCTGCTCCTCCGTCAAAGCCTTGTACATAGCCACATCCCGCAGGATGCTGGCGGCTTCCTGCCCATATATCTGTTCCCGTGTCTTCATCGTGTGGCCCCCTCTTTTGCGTATTAACGCCGTATTGCAGGCGTATTGGGAAGATTATGCGTATTAGCGCCATATTAAGTGCGTATTGCTTACCCTGCTTCTTTTCGCTCCAACAAGGCCTGCAACTCGCGCCTATCTGTAGTGATCAATTCTTTCTCCATCTGGCTGCACTTGATCTCCACGGCGATATTGTTATTGTTCGTGCTGATCAGAGCACTGCCTCGCTCAAAGTGGGTAATTTCCATCAGCTCCGCTTCCGACAGATGCAGAATGTCTTGAACGCGCTGGGCCTCTTCATCCTCCAGGTTCAAAAGGATCTTGGTCTTGCTGTTGTTGATGATGCCTTTGCCGTATTTGCCGTCCTCCAAAGCAAAGAAATCATTGAGATCCTGGGTGGCGCACACAAGGCTGCCGCCGTACCCGCGGATGGTCTTTGCCAGCTCTAGGACTGACTCGGCAGCCTGCCGGTTGCTGCTGGCACCAATCAACTGCCAGCACTCGTCCACAAAGATGGCTTTTTCTGCAGTGCGGTTCTCCTTGGCCTTATCCCATACAAAATCAAGGGCCACGTACATCCCCACAGTGAGCAGATCACCGGTCAGCTCGGAAATGTCCAAAACCGTGTACTTATTGTCCAAAGAGACGTTTGTCTGCTGGTTCCATGCGCTGGCGGAGCCATTGACAAGACGGTTGAGGATATTACCGAGCCGCTTCGTGTCGGGAGATTCCAGGAGTATCCGATAGAGATCGCCCAGGATGGGCATTTCACGATACCGGCCCGGATGGGCGGGATCGTCCAGTGTTGCGTTGTCATGGGTAATTCCCTTTCCGGCGTAGGTGCGGATCAGGGCATCATCCAGGAGCTGCTTTTCCTCATGGCTCATATCAGGGATCAACAGGGAAAAAAACGTGTGGAGGCGCTGGATTTTCGCGGCCAGAAGCGATTTTTCCACGCCGGGGCCGTCCAGCAGATCATCCACAGACTTGTCCACGCGACGGATTTCCATGATATTGATGCAGTTTTGGGATGCTGGGGATATGCTGATGAACTCGCCGCCGATATTCGAGCAAGCGCGGTGAAACTCGTGTCCTTTCAGGGGCGCAATGATAAATACCTGAATTCCCTTGCGCCGCATCCGCAGAGCCATAAGCTGCATCGTAAAAGTTTTGCCGGCGCCGCTGGTGCCAAGAATGGCGATATTTGCGTTCTTATAGACGCGGGAATCAAAAATATCCACAATGATCAGGGAGTTGTTATGCTTGTTGACTCCCAACAGGATGCCACTATCATCGCACATCTCGTAGGAAGTAAATGGATAGCAGCTGGCCGCACCGGTGGTCAGGACATTTCGTTTTGACCGCTCATAAAGGTGCCGCTCCAGGGAGACGAGGGGCATGGATGATAAAAAAGCCTGTTCCTGACAGAAGGAACAGGTCTGCACATCCATATCCTGGGACAGCATCAGCTTTTTCAACTCGGCAACCTTCCACTCCAGATCTTCCACATTCTCTGCCGTGACCGTGACCAAAAGATTGAGATAGTAGAAGTCCTCGTTGTTCCCCAGACCGTCTTTCAAAAAATATCCGCTCCGGATGGCCCCGTCCAGATCGTCAAAGTCCGTATTGGTGTCACTGGTCTCACGGATCTTGCTTCGGTTGATACGGAGCTGCTGTCCCAGCTTTCGTACCATGCGATCCTTGGGCTGGCGGGTCAAAAACAGATCCATGTCGATCCCATCGCCCGCATTGACCAGAAGGCTGAGCCATCCTGCGGGCACCTGTGTTTTATAGCCAGTAGAGGGAACAAGGAGATATGCGTAGTAAAGGCCGTCCACACAGATATAGCCGCCATGGGTAAAGTCAATTTGAGACGGCGCATAAAACTCGTTTACTGGTATCGTGTCCAAGTCGCGCCCCGCAGCGATATAGTCTGCAAGGACCTGTTTGACCTTCTGCGTCCAAGGCTGTGCGTTGCCTTCCTTACGGCAAAGGATGTTGTAGAGGATTTCCGCCGTGGCCTCATCTTCGTTTTCATGGGAAACAACCTCATTCCCACACTGCCGGAGGTAATTGCCTGCGGTACGGGCAGCTGTCTGGAGGGACGCTACGGCTTCTTCCTCCTCATGCCCCCGCTTGGTGCCTGGAAACGGTTCATACTCAAATACCAAAAAGAAGCGCCGGGTAATGGCCTCCCTGGAGCCCAGCTGACGAATAAGCTTCAAATAATCTTCCTGAAGTGTCCTGCACCGGGGATCCGTTTCCTGAGCCAGTTCTTTCCGAACCATATCCAAGTGCCGATTGATATCTGCCCGTTTGGTGAGTGCCTTGATCTGGATTTTGACCGGCGATATTTTGAGATAGCTGATAAAGGAGTAAATAATGCTCCGTTGTTCCCTGGCGCTTCGCAGAAGAAAGTTGACCGGAATGACCTCAAGTATCTTGATATAGCGGTGATCTTTGGTATAGACGATACCATGTTCAATCTTTTCAATGGGGATATAGTCCGCCAGCGGATTGAGCGGGTGCGCCGCGCTTTCCGTTGGCAGAAAGGTCTTGAACTGCGTAACTTTTCGGCTTTTCAGGTCAACAGCAAACCGACTGCGGCTTTTGGGCTGGTCATCATCTTCCGTTCCTTTGATCTGGGAATGGCGGCTCGCCCAGCTTGGTAGGATCGACTTCCACTTTTTATCGCCGGATGCGTCTGATTCCCGGGACAGAATCCTTCGATTTCGTAAATAGCTGAAAAACAGCAGGATAAACGTAGAAAGGCTGCCACCGGAAACCCCAATCAGCGCCAAGAGCACCAGTGGCAGAGCAGTCAGGCATAAAATAATGATTTTGGTGGTCAAAGAGAATGGAAAACTGAGAACAGGGATACCAACGAGAAATCCGATCACGCCAGCCTCTATCGCATTTCTCGTCTTAAACAGCCCGCCAAACAGCGTGCCGCCCTCAATAAAGTTGGGGGGAATCACATAAATTTCATGCTCTTCTGGTTTCAATGCGTTTCCCCCCTCTCAAATGCGGTCCTTCCGCTTCGGAGGGTCAGGCAGGCGCTTCACGATTTCCTTGTGGTAGTCCACTTCACCATCCGGGGCCTTGAAGGGCGTTTTAATAACGGTATCGACTGCATACTGCTTGTACCATTGAGCCCCATCTGCGGTAAATATCTTTTGAAAATCTCCGTCCGGCTTCGTGTACTGGTCCACATGATACAGGCCGAAAGAGATGCCTTCCGGGTGCTCCGGCGTGTATTCCGTACCCGTGATCCGACCGCCGCCAATTTCTACATCTGCATAAGACACCTGCGGAGCCGTGTCCCCCTGGGCCGCCAGACCGGTATAGCAGGAGAGAGCCTGTGCGGCGAAATCGCTGGAGATCGTCCCGGTAGAGCGTATATCCCCAGTCGCAACTTTGCCAATCACCTCGTTGGCGAATTGCCCCCCGGTCAGCATGGAGCTCATAAACAGCTTGCCCCCAAGGCTTGTCTGCTGACTCGAACGGTGAACTGCGGATGCCGTTTGGGTATGACCGGAGGTACTTTGATGGCGCGTGGACTCAGAAGTACGCTCTGTGCGACCGGCGCTGTCAGACCTTTGTGCCGTTGCAGTATGGGATGTGGCAGACTTGCTGGTTGCCCCAACCGTTTGGGTTGCAGTCGCGGCATGTGTGGCCGTATGAACCGCAGATGCCGCCTGTGTCTCTCTGGAAGAACTGGAAGCAGCTTTTTCTGTTGTATTGGTGGCGGTTTTTACCGCATCGTTTGTAACCTTGCGGCTGACCATTCCCGCAAGTCCCCCATGGAATATTCCGGAAAAGCCGGCTGAGCCGCGCTCTCCCTTTGCACCTGAGCCGCCCTTGCCAAAGCCGCCGATCACTTTACCCGTAGCTCCTGTAGCTACGGAAATGCCTCTGGCTGCTACCATTGCCTCTGCCAGCATGGAACCGCCGGTGTGCCCTACGTTGACTCCAATGCTGCTCATAAAGCTGTCGATTTTCTGGGATACCTTGAGGAAGGCAACCGCACACAGAAACCAGATCAACACATTTCCAGTGACCTCTTCCCGGCTTGTTGCGTTGACGGCCGCCTCTACTTCACTTTCCTCGATAGCAAAAGCGGGAACTGCCAAAGCCAGAGCCAAGAGTGCCGCCAGTAGTATTGCGGAAAGATAATTTCTTTTTTTCGTAATGGCACCTCCTCTCTAAAGTGACAATGGGTTAGCAATGAACGCCCCAACCATGCTGATAAACAGACGCAGGCACCACGCGTTCATCAAGAGCAAAAATACCTGTCCGCCGAACATCCGGCACCAGCTTTTGAAGATGTTGGAGGTGCTCTGTGACGCTCCCATAGCAAAGGCGATGGGAGCGGTATAGACCATCACTCCTAGGAGCACATACCGCTCCGCTGCTTCAAAAAGCAGCTTAATGTAGTTCCAGGCCAGAATGAGGGTCAAAATCAGGACAATCAGTGTGACCGCTCCCGATGCGCAGACACCAATGATTGTCAACATCACTGAATTGAAGCTGGCAAAATCCAGCGCAGGAAGTGCAGATGTCATAATCCAGTTGTAGGGTGTACCGCCAATGTTCAAAACTACAGCGACGATTTCATCCGCGAAGCAGGCCAGCACAATGAAGATTACAACTCTGATGGTAAGGCGGACAGGATCTTCCACCTCTGTCCCGATGACCAGCCAGTAGTTTTTGAATAGGTTCCAAACCCAAAACAGCAGGATCAGCCCAATAGACAGTGCGACCAAAAGGCTATACATGGTTTCCGCCGCCGGGAAATACCGCAGAAACGTGTTCATGTCACAGCCGAGCGCCCCCAAAACCGATGTGTTGATTAAGTCAAGGCCATACATGATCTGCTCCGCAATCCATGCGACAATTCCATCCAGAATTCCCATAGTTTTTTACGCCGTCCACTGGCCGCCCTGGAAGAAGGGCGTGATATACGCCATGATGAAGCCCAATCCATTCAACACCGCCCAGGTAATGATGATACGCTTGAGCCAGGATCGGGACTCCTGTACGGTTCGGTCTGACCTTGAAAAATTCATCAGAAGCAGCGCTACGGCGGCGGTAACAACAGCGGCGATGGTGGAGATGCCGAGGATTTGAGAATAGACGTCTTTCATGATTTCGTCGGCCTTCTCCCAGATTGTCGCTGCTGACGCCGCCGGTACCAGCAGCACGGACATACTGAGCGCCAGAAATGCGGAGTAGAGTCCGCGGCCAATATTTGGCCTCCAGCGAGGCAGGCGGGTAGGTGGGAGCTGTTCTTGTTTCAATCGCAAAACCTCCATTCACTGATTCGCTCCAGAAAACGAAAACAGCACCCGATTTCAATCGGATGCTGTTCCTGCTGCCGCAAACGGGCGCAAAAAAAGACGCCCACCAAAATGGCGTCATTTGCGGCGATTTTCTGTTCTGCTTATAATTTTGAGCATAAACAGTTTAACATATGGAAATTTCGCTTTCAATAGCAAAACACTCCCAATTTACTCTCAAAACACTCCCAATTTCGTGTCACGGTTCGGATGGAAGAAATTTTTCAAGGACATCCAATGTCTCTTTGGCAGTAAATCCCCACAGCACCGCGCTCAATGCCTCAACCGCTTCTTTCCGCAGGCGGTAGTACGTGCTGAAGCTGATATCACGGATGTGGGGGCGCAGCGCGTCAATGATTTCTTCCACATTTTTAAGCTTCTGTGGGGAAAGATATGTGTAATAGAGCAGCCAGTAGTATAGCTCACCGTTTTTATGTCTGGTTCTCAGAAGATTGATCGCGTTCTCCAGCAGAGTAAGCATCTTGTGGCTTCGTTCAATGCAACGGGCATGACTTTCAATATCAGTGCCATGCAGATCGGCTCCGGCCATGTAGACGGTTTCCAGGAAATCCTCAATGTTGCTGTCATATTCGATCCGGAACTGATTTTTTACCTGAAGAACAGACAGCCCCAAACTCCACACCACATCCCGGTATCGTTTGAGCAACTTCCAGGTATCATGGTAACGGGGATCCTCTGTCAGATTTCTGGCATCCAGTTTATTTCTCGCCATCTGAGTAACCTCCTTCTGCTTCTGCTTGCTGACTTACACACAGTTCGAAATGGTAAATCGCGCTGTTCCCACAGTACATATCCAGCTTGAAAGCTGTGCCGCCCCCGCCTTCTCCTATACCCTGGCAGTCTCCCGATAACGGATATAACATATACTTTGCTTTACTGCATCCGAAGCAGGCAATGCCTTGTCTGCCAAGAAACTGCACGGTTTTCTGGACGATCATGTATATGTGTGTTTTTGAAACGCTGGAGAGTGATTCTGACACGCAAATATTTCCGCAGGCGGCTGCCTCACATTCAGTCTTGCTATTGTCTGGAATGGTTAGCTTCAAGTTTAAGGCCATGGCAACCTCGGCCTTATCCACCAAAATATCCGAGATCTGGAACATCGTAGAGAGATAATTTCTGAGGTAAATTACGCTGCCGGTCCGTCCGGGAAATGACATGAGGGAGAGGTGACCGAGCTTATCCAGCTTTTTAAGGAGTCGGCCAACACTGGAACGTGATATGCCCCAGCGTCGAGAGAGATCCGCATAGGTTATCAAGGGATTCCCACTCCCATTTCTGAAATAGACCACAGGGCCAATTTCGGAGCCCTGCACCTGTTGGTCCTTATAAACAGTAGAAATCCAGAGATCCAGGACAATATCCATTTCAGAAGCGCGCCCGGTACCGATCAGCTCTACGGCCGTCGCAATCGGTAAAAAGAAAAACCCGGTCTCTTTTTGACTGGGACAGTTGTAGTCCAGCACGGTGTTGTGTTTACGCCAGCTTTTAATCGAGAACTTCACCAGAGTCCCGTGGTGCCCCAGCCTAGTATAGTGAATAAGGCCCCGCGCCTGTAGCATGGAGAGGATATGAAAAACCTGATGCTGGAAACGGGTTCGGAACCACTGGGAAAGTTCGGAGACCCGGCATAGCCATTCTCCTGGGTAGATGGTGTAGGTGATCCCATCCAGCCGCCGGTAGGAGGTGCGGAAGTTGGCGTATGAGCAGAGAACTGTAAAATAAAAGAGACCGGAGCTTCCGCCTGTACGAATGCTCCGGTCCGCAATTAGAGTTTGGATAAATTCCCGATAGATGCGGCATCGTGGATAATCCACGATCTGCCTGATTTCAAGTTTATAACAATCCATAAGGTCCTCCGACAATCTTTAATATTCAAAGGGGTGTCTACGAATTCATATCTGTACAAACAAAAAGGGCCGATGCTCTTTTATGAGCATCGGCCCTTCATTGCTTATTAAGCGCAGATTTTGGTGTAAGTTTGGTGTAAATTTGCCTTCCATCTGCCCAAAATCTGAGTGTTTGCAAGGGTTCAGGATTTCTCTTAGTACATGCCGCCCATATCGGGGGCAGCCGGAGCAGCCGGAGCGGGGGGCTGGGGCTTGTCGGCCACCAGGGACTCGGTGGTCAGCAGGGTGGCGGCGATGGAGGCCGCATTCTCCAGAGCGGAGCGGGTCACCTTGGTGGGATCGACGATACCGGCGGAGATCATGTCCACATAGGTCTCATTATAGGCATCGAAGCCGTAGCCCACCTTGTCGGCCTTCTTCACATTCTCCAGCACCACGGAGCCGTCGATGCCGGCGTTGGTGGCAATCTGGCGCATGGGCTCGGTCAGGGCCTTGGCAATGATGGACACACCGGTCTTCTCGTCGCCCTCGGTCTCGGCCAGCAGCTTCTCCACGGAGGCGATGGCGTTGACATAGGCGGTGCCGCCGCCGGCCACGATGCCCTCTTCCACAGCGGCGCGGGTGGCGTTCAGGGCGTCCTCGATGCGGAGCTTCTTCTCCTTCATCTCCACCTCGGTGGCGGCGCCCACGCGGATGATCGCCACGCCGCCGGCCATCTTGGCCAGGCGCTCCTGGAGCTTCTCGCGGTCGTAGTCGGAGGTGGTAGTCTCGATCTGGCTCTTGATCTGGTTGACGCGGGCCTTGATGGCGTCGGCGGAGCCGGCGCCGTCCACGATGATGGTGTTCTCCTTGGAGACCTTCACCTGGCGGGCGCGGCCCAGCATGTCCATGGTGGCCTCCTTGAGCTCATAGCCCATGTCGGAGGTGATGACGGTGCCGCCGGTCAGCACGGCGATATCCTCCAGCATCTCCTTCCGGCGGTCGCCAAAGCCGGGGGCCTTGACGCACACCACATTCAGGGTGCCGCGCAGCTTGTTGACAATCAGGGTGGACAGGGCCTCGCCCTCCACGTCCTCAGCGATGACCAGCAGCTTCTTGCCGGACTGCACCACCTGCTCCAGAACGGGCAGCAGCTCCTGAATGTTAGAGATCTTCTTGTCGGTAATGAGAATCAGGGCGTCGTCCAGAACGGCCTCCATCTTCTCAGTGTCGGTGACCATATAGGGGGTGATATAGCCCCGGTCAAACTGCATGCCCTCAACCACCTCGGAATAGGTCTCGGCGGTCTTGGACTCCTCCACGGTGATGACGCCGTCGTGGGAGACCTTCTCCATGGCCTCGGCGATCAGCTTGCCCACGGTCTCGTCGCTGGAGGACACGGTGCCCACGCGGGCAATGTCGGCGGAGCCGTTGACCTTCTTGGAGTTGGCCTTAATGGCCTCCACCGCGGCGGTGGTGGCCTTGGCGATGCCCTTCTTCATGACCATGGGGTTGGCGCCGGCGGCCAGGTTCTTCAGACCCTCGCGGATGATGGCCTGGGCCAGCAGGGTTGCGGTGGTGGTGCCGTCACCGGCCACATCGTTGGTCTTGGTGGAGACCTCCTTCACCAGCTGAGCGCCCATGTTCTCAAACGGGTCGTCCAGCTCAATCTCCTTGGCGATGGTCACGCCGTCGTTGGTGATCAGGGGGGCACCGAACTTCTTGTCCAGCACCACATTGCGGCCCTTGGGACCCATGGTGATCTTCACGGTATCGGCGAGCTGGTTGACGCCGCGCTCCAGCGCGTGACGGGCTTCCTCGCCGTAGCAGATAATCTTAGCCATAACGTATTACCTCCAATTTGAGTCGGGTGGAACTCACCCGGAAGATTTCTTGTTCCAGAGAGCGGGCGCACACTGTGCGCCCCTACACGGAAAATTACTCCACAATGGCGAGGATATCGCCCTGACGGACGATAGTATACTCCTCGCCGTCCGCCCCGCGAAACAGAATTTCGCGGGGACCCCCGGAGATTTCATCTGCGGCCGCCGGAAATGAATTCCGTCGGCCTCCGGCGCTTATCGCGCCGCCCCGCCCCAGGCGGGGCCCCAGGTGGACGGCTTATCCCGCCGTTCCGCTGGGTTATTCTACGATCGCCAGAATGTCGCCCTGACGGACGATAGTGTACTCCTCGCCGTCCACCTTGACCTCGGTGCCGGAGTACTTGCTGGTGATGACCTTGTCGCCCTTCTTGACGGTCATGGTGATCTCCTTGCCGTCCACCACGCCGCCGGGGCCGACCTCGATGACCTCGGCCACCTCGGGCTTCTCCTTGGCGGCACCGGTCAGGATGATGCCGCTCTTGGTCTTCTCCTCCGCTTCGACCAGCTTGATAACCACACGGTCTGCAAGGGGCTTGAGTTTCATAAGGGGTTCCTCCTTCATGTATCATTCATTTTTCTTGTAAACCAATTCAGCAGATTAGCACTCATTTTACCGGAGTGCTAACCTGCTTATAATAATAACCTCACTTGATGGATTCCGCAAGTCTTAATTTTTAAATAATCTGTTAAATTTCCATTCCGCGCGGTTCCTATTTCAATTTAACATTCAAAACCTGTTCAGATCTTCTTTTTTCTCCCGCTCTCTTCTGTTTTCTAATTTCGCACCCGTTTCTCCGGAATCCAATGGGTTCCTTCTGGAAAGAAAAAGTTTACTTTTTTAGCAGACACACGGACAGAGAGCTCAGAATCCACCATCTCCTCACCGTCCAAATTGATCCGGTCGGCCCGCTCACAGGCGACGTGCATCTCCCGGCCGCGGCGCAGAAGGATCCGCGGGATATCCCCGGCGCCCCCCTTGGCGTACTTGCCGATCAGCGTCAGAATGGTCAGCCTGGAGACAGCCGGCACCACTACAAAGTCCAGCAGGCCGTCGTCGGGCACGGCGTCGGGGCAGGGGTTAAAGCCCCCGCCATAGTAGCGGCCGTTGCAGGCGCAAATGAGGGTAAACGCCTCCCCCGGCAGGCGCTCCCCGTCGATGGTCACCCGGTAAGGCCGGTGAATCCCCTGGACAATGGTGCGCACGGCGGAGAGCTGGTAGGCCAGCGGCCCGCTCACCAGGGGCAGCTTCTTGAAGTCTGCCGCACCAAAACCGATGCGGGCGTCGAACCCCACCGAGCAGACATTGAGGGCCAGCCGCCCGTTGCACTCAATGAGATCCACCGGCGCCTGGGGCGCGTCCAGCAGAGCCCGGAGATCGTAAAAGCGGCAGGCATCCGGGCCGAACATCCGCAGAAAATCGTTGCCCGAACCCATGGGGTAGTGGGTCACAGCGGCGTTGCCGAAGCCTGCGGCTCCGGCAACAGCCTCGTTAAGGGTGCCGTCGCCGCCGCAGGCATAGATGCGCACCGGCTCCCCCCTCTCCGCCGCCGCCCGGGCCAGCTCGGCCCCGTGGCCGGGGTATTGGGTGACCGCCGCCTCCCATGGCTCGTCTCGCCCGGCCAAGGCAGTGCGGAGCTTCTCCCGCATCTCCTGGGTGCGGTCGTATTTTCCCGCGTGGGGGTTGATTAAGAACAGGTGTCTCACAGGGCCCATCCTCCTTATCCGTTGGTCAGCTCCACAGGAGCAGGCGCTGCTCGGTGCGGGCCATGCGGGAGACAATGGCTGCCGCCTCCGCCCGGGTGAAGGTGCCCTCCGGCTGGAAGGTCAGCCGGCTGTCCACCCCGGACAGGATTCCCTTGGCGTAGAGGCTGTAGATGGCCTCCGCCCCCTCATCGCCGCTGCGGATGTCGGGCACCGACGCCTTCACCCGGGCCAGGGAGTTGAGTTCCGGCATGGCCTTGGCCAGACTGGTGGCGGCAAAGAGCTCCGCCGCCTCCCGCCGGGTGACAGCCCGTCCGTAATCCCGCTCGGTAAAGTCCCCCTTTTGAATCATGCCGCTGGCCAGGCAGTAATCTACCGCCAGCACATACCAGTACGGTCCGCCTTCGGTGCTCAGATGAAAGTCGTCCCCCTGGTAGCGGCTCTCAATCGTGGCCGCCAGCTTGAGGGCCTCCGCCACGGTCAAGGTCTGATTGGGCGCATAACGGTTCTTCCCCACGCCGGAGGTGAGCCCCACATTGTAGGCGATGTCCACCCAGAGGGCGAACCAGTCCCGGGGGGACACGTCGGAGAAGGAGGGCAGCTTGCCCCGGGTGAGGGGAAACTGGGCGGAGGGCACCCCCTTGGCCGCCAGGATGCCAGGCAGGTCATAGACCGGGATTTTGGTGACTGTGCTCCCTTTGGTGAGGGTGAGCACCTGAGTTCCGCCCTGCTCGGCCACCTGGACCTGGTCATAGCTCAGCTCATAGAGCACATTGGTGGTGCTCCCCGCCCCGTCCGGGAAGGGGAGTATACTGACCACGCCCCAGCCGCCCCCCTTTTGGGCGATATAGAGCCCGCAGTCAATGGGGAGAAGGGTGTCGTACTCTGGCTGGATGAGATACCGCCCATCCTGCCGGATCACCCCGAGCTTGCCGTTGAGGTTGACCGCCGCGATGCCGAGCTGGAAGGACACGATGCTGTCGTACTGGAGAGGGATGACCACATTCCGGCCAGCGTCCACATAGCCCCACTTTCCGGCCAGCTCACACTGGGCCAGCCCCTCGCTGTAGCCCCATACCGTGGCCCCCTCCGGCGCGGCGGAGGCCGGGAGGAAAAACAATCCCGCGCACAGGGCCGCGGCCAGCACCCCCGCCAGGGCGCGCTTTCCCTTTCCTCGCCTCATATCAATCCCCTCCTCCTATCTTCCGTACTGGAACAGGTCGCACTTGAGCATGCCGTTATACAGCTTGCGCTTCTTGTCTGCGGTACGGCCAAAGGTGCGCTCGAACTCCGTGTGGGAGGAGAGCACGCTCACCCGCCACCCCTCCGGCAGCGTGCGCACCGCCCGGCCGAAAGCCCGGTAAAGCTCCTCCGCCTCCCGCTTCTCCAGGATGCGCTCCCCATAGGGCGGGTTGGTGACCACCCGGCCATAGGGCGCGTCCCGGCGGAAGGCGGCGGCGTCCGCCACCTCGAAGCGCACCACGTCCTCCACATCCGCCTTCTCCGCGTTGGCCCGGGCGATGGCCACCGCCTTGGGGTCGATGTCCCCACCCCAGATGTCGTATGCCCCGTCGTACTCGCCGTCCATGGCCTCGTCGGCGGCCTGGAGCCACAGCCCGCTGTCCAGCCAACGCCACTTCTGGGCGGAAAAGGCCCGGTTGAGGCCCGGCGCCCGGTTTTTGGCGATGAGGGCCGCCTCGATGGCGATGGTGCCCGAGCCGCAGAAGGGGTCGCAGAAGGGGTCCCTCCCCCGGTAGCGGGAGAGGAGCACCATGGCGGCGGCCAGCGTCTCCCGCAGGGGGGCGGCCACCCCCACCGCCCGGTAGCCCCGCTTGTGGAGCCCGGCCCCGGTGGTGTCCAGCATCAGGGTGACCTCGTCCCGCATGATGGAGAACTGGATCTGATACAGCGCCCCGCTCTCCGGCAGGGTTTCCAGCCCGTACTTCTCCCCCAGCCGGGCAGCGGCCGCCTTTTTCAGCACGGCCTGGCAGGCGGGCACCGCGTGGAGCTGGGAGTTGAGGGAGTGCCCCTTCACCGGGAAGGCCCCCTCCCGGGGGATAAATTCCTCCCAGGGCAAGGCGCGGCAGCCCTCAAACAGCGCCTCGAAGTCGGCGGCCCGGTAGCGGCCCACCACCAGCAGCACCCGCTCGCCGGTGCGCAGGTTCAGGTTCACCCGTGGGATATCCGCCGGGGCGGCCTTGCACCGCACCCGCCCGTTCTCCGCCGCCACCTCCGGCAGCTTCAGCCGCCGCAGCTCCTCGGCGCACAGCCCCTCCAGCCCGAACAGGGTGGGGACCAGCAATTCCAGCTCTCTCATGTCCATCGCCTCGCTCCGTTCTCGTTCTCAGACAGCAGTATACCTTATTTTTCTCTGCTTGGCAAATCTGGAAAGCGAATTTGCTTCCCTTTTTCTCCGAGTTGTGCTAGGATAGCAGTAGTATTTCGAAAGGAGGAGTGCCCATGCCCATACCAAGCATCTGCTGGCTCGCCGCCCTCGTCGCCCTTCTGGCGCTGGAGGCCGCCACGGTGGGGCTGGTTTCCCTGTGGTTCGCGGTAGGCTCCCTGTGCGCCCTGCTCACATCCTTCTTTGTGGGCAACATCTGGGTGCAGTTTGCTGTGTTCCTGGCGGTGTCCTTCCTGTGTCTGGTCATCATCCGCCCCCTGGCCAGGAAGTACGCCGATCCCCGCCGGGAGAGTACCAACGCCGACCGGGTCGTCGGCGCCGAAGGTGTGGTCACCCAGGCCATCGACAACCTGAAGGCCCAGGGCCAGATCACCGTGAACGGCGCCCCCTGGACCGCCCGCACCGAGGAGGGCTGCCCCGCCATCCCCGCCGGCTCCCGGGTCAGGGTACTCCGCATCGAGGGCGTCAAGGTCATCGTGTCCCCCCTGCCCGTCCCTACGCCGGGACGGTAATTCCAAACCGAGGAAGAGAAAAAGGAGGAATCCCGCATGCCGTTTATCCCCATTATCATCATTATCCTGGTCGTCGTGCTCATTCTGGTGCTGGCCACAAACCTGAAGGTGGTGCAGCAGTCCAAGGCCTACGTCATCGAGCGGCTGGGCGCCTTCCACTCCGTCTGGGGCGTGGGCATCCACTTCAAGGTTCCGTTCCTGGAGCGGGTGGCAAAGGTGGTTTCCCTCAAGGAGCAGGTGGTGGACTTCCCGCCCCAGCCCGTCATCACCAAGGACAACGTCACCATGCAGATCGACACGGTTCTCTACTTCCAGATCACCGACCCTAAGCTCTACGCCTACGGGGTGGAGCGGCCCATGTCCGCCATTGAGAACCTGAGCGTCACCACCATGCGCAACATCATCGGCGACATGGATCTGGAGCAGACCCTCACCAGCCGCGACACCATCAACTCCCAGATGCGCGCCCTGCTGGACGAGGCCACCGACCCCTGGGGCATCAAGGTCAACCGGGTAGAGGTCAAGAACATTCAGCCCCCTCCGGACATACAGAGCGCCATGGAGAAGCAGATGAAGGCCGAGCGGGAGAAGCGCGAGGCGGTGCTCCGGGCCGAGGGCCAGCGCCAGAGTCAGATCCTGGTGGCCGAGGGCGAGAAGGAGTCCATGATTCTCCGGGCCGACGCCGCCAAGCAGGCCGCCATCAAGAAGGCCGAGGGCGAGGCCGAGGCCATCCTCAAGGTCCAGCAGGCCACCGCCGAGGCCATCAAGCTGCTCAACGAGGCCGATCCCAGGGAGGCGGTGCTGCGCATCAAGGCCCTGGAGGCTTTCCAGGCCGCCGCTGACGGCAAGGCCACCAAGATCATCATCCCCTCCGAGATCCAGGGCCTGGCGGGCCTGTGCGCTTCCGCCAAGGCCGTGTTCGACTCGGTGGAGCCCAACAAGCCCAAGCCCCCCGCTGAAAGCAAATAAAGCAGCGAATAAAGCGGAGGCCGCCCGAGAGGGCGGCCTCCGCTTTGCTTATCTGCACCAGGTGATACCGGCATCCGTCCGCTCCGGGGCGGCGGGGCGCTCCAGAGCGGCGTAGCCCAGGGCCACCCCTACCAGGGGCTCGTAGCCCCCGGGCAGCTCCAGCCGGGCCCGCAGCGCCGGGTCGGAGAAGGCGGCCATGGGCCCCATCAGAAAGCAGGAGCCCAGTCCCAGCCCGGCGGCGGCCAGCAGCATGTTCTCCGCCGCGCAGGATACATTGGCCATGTTGAAGCCCTTCTCATCCAGGCCGCCGGGGGCGGAGAGCACCACCAGGGCCGCCGCGCCGTAGAGAGGGTGATAGCCCTCCTGGGCGGCCAGGTTCTCCAGGAAGGGCACGCCGGAGCGGGCCATGCCCGCCACCGCCGCCGCGTCCACCGCTTGGAGCTGCTCCGGCCCCGCAAAGACGCTCATGTGGAGCCGGCCGAAGATGGGGGCCTGGTTGCCCGCCCGGAGCACGGCCTCCAGCTTCTCCCGCTCCACCGGCCGGTCTCCGTAGGCACGGATGCTCCGCCGGATCTCAATCGCCTGCTGTATTTCCATTTTAAAATACCCCTTTCCTTTTCTGGTCCTTGTTGGTATCATTATAGACAGCGGCGAAAAAAGTACAAGTACGCAATTTTTCTTTAGCCGGTAAGAAAATACTTAGTGGGGAGGCAACACCATGGAGGGCTGTCCGGTCAAATTTGCCCTGGGGCTGGTAAGCGGCAAGTGGAAGCTGCGCATCCTGTGGGAGCTCAACCAGCAGGAGGTAATCCGCTTTAACGAACTCCAACGGCGGCTGGAGGGCATCTCCAGCGTCATGCTCTCCAAGTCCCTGGAGGAGTTGGAGAGAGCCAGGCTGGTCCACCGGGAGCAGTATCCCGAAATTCCGCCCCGGGTAGAGTACTCTCTGACGGCGCTGGGGCGGTCCATTGACCCCTATCTGCGCGCCCTGGGCGAGTGGGGCATGCAGGCCTATGAGGCAATCCAGGCCGGCTGAATAAGGCCCCCGGAACCGATTGGTTCCGGGGGCCTTGCCATTTCCCGCTTACATCCAGTGCTCCTCGCCGTCATAGACACGGTAGCTGTGGGCGTTGGTGGCCTCCACAATGTCGTGGTAGGCCCAGTAAGAGGCGCTCACATCGGGGAACTGCCGCAGCTCGCCGGCGTGGTCGTCCACGTAGTCCTCGTCCGCCGCCCGGTCCAGCAGGCGGTTGGTGATGGCCGTCACCTCCGCCCGGGTGATGGTGGCCTCCGGCCGGAAGGTGCCGTCGGTGTAGCCGGTGATCCACCCGTACTGCACCGCCCCCACCACCTGGTCGTAGAACCAGTCGGAGGAGGTCACATCGGAGAAGGGATTCTCCCCGCCCTCGGGCAGGCGGGCAAAGCGCATGGCCATCACCGTGAACTCCGCCCGGGTGATGGTGCGCTCCGGGGCGAATTTCCCGCCGCCTACGCCTTCCACCATGCCCAGGGAGGCCAGGGTCTCCACCGCGCGGGCGTACCAGGCGTCGGCGGGCACGTCGGTGAAGCGGACCGCGGCGGACACCTCCTGGTCCAGCAGGAGGTTGTAGAACATTTGGGCCGCCTGGGCCCGGGTCATGTGGTCGTCGGGGCCGAAGAGGCCGGTTCCGTAGCCATTGAGGTAGGCCATATGGTCGGTGGTGTTGAGCCAGCGGTCCACGCCCGTATCCGGGGCCTTCTCCACGGCGCGGAACTCCGCCTCAATGGTGTGGTTCTTACGCACGGTTTCAAAGGTGTAACGGCTGACCGCGCCGACACTTTCGCCGTCCACCAGCACGTCGGCAATCTCATACCCGGCATCGGGGGTGATGCGGAAGGTCTTGTCGCTGCCGCGGCTCACCCGCACCCTGCCGTCCGGGCTGATCCCGCCGCCATGGCCCGCGCTGGCCTCAATGGGGTACCGGGTCGTGCCGGTGCTGCCGCCGGAGCCGGAATCCTTTGCATACTGCGCCGTAAAGGTCATGTCCCCGGTGACCGTCAGATCCAGCACTTCATTGCTGGTGCGGGTTATACCATCCGTTCCCAGCCAGCCGGTAAAGCTGTATCCGCTGTCCGCAGCAACGCTCGGTACAGGATAACCGCTCTTACGCATCGTGGACCCGTCTTTTACTGCAAAGTTGGAAGTCCCCTCCAGCGTACCATGCTCACCAGTCTGGAAGAGAACTGCATGGCGCTCTACCTGAGTTACCTCCACTTGGAGTGTATAGCTCCTGCTCACGGTTGCCTCCGTGTCGGAGTCCGAACCGAAATCAATAAAATTGTGATGGGACTTGTAGAAAAGCTCCGGGGTACCTCCGTTTTCCACCAGGTAACCATAGATTTCGACCATGTAGTAGTGTCCATCGGTCCTGGCATGCTCCTGGCCGTCGATAGGAATGACCGCATTTCCCGTCTTGACACGATTTAGAATTCCGTTTTCAGCGGAGCTGGAAAACAATTCAGGTTCCGCCCTGCTTCTGGGGCCGTTGACACCGCTTTCCTCTCCGGATTCATCCCACCAGCAGTATTGGAAATACACATAGGTATCCTCTGTGCCCTGCTGCTCTTTCAGCAGTGGGTGTGAAACCTGTACCCCTACGGTATGCGGGCCCGCCGCATCCAAATCTATGCTTAATGTGTGGAAATCCGCTTGAACAGTACCGTCCGCAACAGGTTGAATTGTCGGGTTCTGTATGACATAGTCTATTTCTACCATTGGATTATCTGAAGTAATATTTATTTTTCCGCTGTCTGTCAATTTTTTGTCGTCCACTGTCCAAAATGTATTATAGCCAGGCTTGGACACCTGTTCTCCTGCGGGCTGCGGAAGCAGATAGTCCTGGTTGACGGCCCAAAATCCTGCTGCCTCATCATACTCATACTGAATGTACTGATAGTTTAGTTTATCCTGCTTGATGACACCCTCTTTGGCATTCTGAAAGGTGAGCGTCACCGGATAGGACAATGCACGTTTTACCGCCCCTGTAAAGCTCCGGCCCACTGTATAGTCCACATAGCTTTTCCTATTTAAAAACACCACCAACAGGTCATCGTTTCCGGTTTTAAATGCAGATGTATCATATCCGGTTAATCGTGGATCCCATCCGTCTCCTTCCTTTTGAATGATGATCTGGGAAATCCGTTTGCTGTAAAACGCCTCACTTCCGATTGTCTCTACACTAGCAGGAATAATTACCTTTGCATCCACATCGGAAGCAAAACAGTTCTTAAATGTCTGCCTTCCAATATAGGTAAGGCCCTCCGGCAGTTCAAAAACCGCATTCTGGTTACTACTACCGGCCACGCGGATATACCGAAGTCCTTCGCACCCGTTAAATACAGAACCGGCAGAGGATGATCTGCTTCCTAATTCTGTCAACGTTTTTGGTAGAACAACTCCTGTCAGATTGGAGCAGCCGGAAAAGGCGCTTTTTTTAATTACTGAGACATTTGTCGCTGATAAATCAAGTATCCCTGTCAGTTGGCTGTTCCCCTGCAAAGCCTGCTCACCAATTGTTTCAAGTCCAGTTGCATCATCAAAACTAAGAGCTGCAACACTGAAACTCCCCAACCCATCCATATATGTGACTGCATTATGTAATTTTTTATCGCTTGTATAAGAATCCTTGAGCCCATCGTTATTAATTTCCGTCACGCCTGAGGGGATAGAGATAGCCAAATAAATCTTTCCCTTATCAGGATTAACGTTTGCAAACCATGTTTTATCGATTCCATATAAGGTTCCGCCCGAAATAGCAAGCCCTTCTTCCGGCACTGCGATTGGCGCCCCTGCCGTGCTTCCATCTACCACTGATTCTCCTGACTCAACAGAAATCGCAGTTATCGGAATATAAGAAATAATCATAATTAAGCATATCGATATCTTTAGTAACCTGCTTCTCATAAATAAATCTGCCTCCCATCTTCTAATTTGGAATTGTGTACCTTTTCAAAGCAGCAGATTGTAAGAACTACCTTTCCATAAAGTGATTGATATCGCTCCTTTTCTATGCTATACTTCAATTTATAGAACAAAGGCAGGGTGTTTGAAAAGGTACACTTTTTCAAATTGATGTCCGTTCTTCGGCAGCGTTTTGGAGAGATCCTTGCCTTCTTTGCGCAAAAAAGAGGTGCAGCGCTCCTTCGGGAGCGCTGCACCTCTTTTGACCTCATTTTCATTTTCGCCGGGCAGGAGGCGGGACCAGGGGCTCGTCGTGCTCGATGGTGTCATCGAAGTAGTCGCGGTCCTGGAGCCCCGGCCGGTGGTGGCGGATGGCCTCGCTGATGATGGGATAGAGAACGATGGCCAGCAGGCCGCCGGAGAAGCCGTTGTTATACAGGTTAATGCCCTCCACCGGGGTTCCGGCGTGGAGCACCACGGAGGAGTGGAGGAACCCCGCCACGATGCCGAAGGGCCAGCCGAAATAGCCCGAGATAGGGGCCAGAGTGGTTCCGAACAGGAGGGCGAGCTGCACGGAACTCTGGTTGATATCGAAGTGCATAAAAACGCCGCCGATGACCACGCCCAGCATGATGGGGGTGATGTTGCGGGCGTGCTTACCGAAGGCGGAGAAGCCCATGATGGTGAGAATGCCGCCCAGGGTTGGGCCGTTGAGATCGCCGCCGGTGGCGAGGATGAAGGCCATGCCGATGAGCCCGTTAACCCCCATGTTGATGAGCACCGGGGCGGGCCCAAACATGCGAAGGTAATCGCTGGGAGCCCGGCCGGTGGTGCGCAGCAGGCGGCGGTACCCCGCCCAGGCGGCCCACGCCGGGCGGCCGCTGAAAAAAAAGCCTGCCACAGTCAGCCCCAGACAGAGCACCCCAAGGAAGATAGCAAAGTGCAGGTTATAGCCCTCCGCCCAGTGGTGGGCCACGGTGGGATTGGCCCCCATGGAGCTCATAACGGGTACCAGGATCATGGCCAGCAGGCCGCAGGCGAAGCCCATGTTGTAGAGGTTCATGCCGTTCTGGATTTTGTATGTATAGGCGGAGAGGGGCGGCAGCACAAAGCCGATGAGCAGTCCCACGGCGATACCCCACCACAGGTTGCCGAAGCCGTTGTCCAGCGCCACATAACTCACCACCGGGGCCAGGGCTGTGGCCAGCAGGGACACGGAGACATACTTGCCGAACGGCTCCCGCCGCGCCTTGGCGTACAGGAAGGTACCGGCAATGATGGGCCAGATGTTGACAATGTTCTTGCCGAACAGGGAAAAGCCAGCCATCAGGCCCAGCTCCACCAGTGTGAAGCCGTTGGGCGGCTCCTTGCTCAGGTAGAGCAGCAGCAGGCTCACCAGCGTCACCAGGGCGGAGTTGACCAGGGCCGCGCTTACACCCGCAATTTTCACGTAGTCGGTGATCAGCGCGTCCTCCGTAACGATGATCTTCCACAGTCCTGGCAGCACAGTGGACGGATCGCCCAGCACCAGTCCGATGGCAGCCAGGAAGACGCAAAAGCAGATGACGGCGGGGTAGAGCTTTTTATAACGCATGGGGCTCCCTCTCTTTCCTCATCCTCAGTCTCAGGGGCTCAGGGGCTCAGGGCTGCGTGGAAAAATAGGTCCGGGTCTGCTCCGCGTTGCGCATGACCTCGTCCTTTAATGCCTCCAGGCTGGGGAACTTCCGCTCCCCCCGCAGACGCTTGTAGAACTCCATTCGGACCGTCTGGCCGTAGAGATCTCCCTGAAAATCCAGGATGAACCCCTCTACAGTCACCCGGTCACCGTCGTCTACCGTGGGCCGCACTCCGATATTGGTCACCGCCGGGCGGCTCTCGCCGTTTTCAAAGGTCACCCGCGTAGCGTACACCCCGTGAGCGGGCACCAGCACCCCCGGCTGAAAACGCAGGTTCACCGTGGGGAACCCCAAAGTCCCCCCCAGCTTCTTGCCGTGTGCCACCGTGTCGGTCAGGGTGTGGGGGTGGCCCAGGAACTGGTTGGCCCGCTCCATCTCCCCCTGGGCCACCAGGGTACGGATATAGGTGGAGGAGATGGTGATATGGTCCTGTACCACCTTGGGGATAATGTCGCAGCCGATGCCCAGCTCCCCGCAGAGGGCCTGGAGCCGCTCCGGGTTGCCCTCCCCCTTGTAGCCGAAGTGGAAATCATGGCCTGCCACCAGGTGCACCGCCCCATGCTCCCCCGCCAGATAATCGGTGACGAATTCCCGCCAGGGCATGTGCATCATCCGCTCGTCAAAGTGGGCCACAATGACCTCTCGGATACCGTAGAACCGCCGCATCAGCTCCGCCCGGTCCAGGGGAGAGCTGAGCAGGGGGACCGCAGGGGTTTTTAAAATCAGGTTCTCCGGGTGGGTGTCAAAGGTGACCGCCGCAGGAACGGCCCCCAGCTCTGCGGCCTTCTCCCCCACCCGGCGCAGCAGGGCCCCATGGCCCAGATGGACGCCGTCAAAAAAGCCCAAGGCAATCACACGTTTCTCTGTCTGCATACCGCTACACCTCGAAAAAGCTCTTGATAGTGCTCATCATCCCCCCGGCGCACCGGCCCAGCAGCAGGAATTCCCCGCCGGGGCCGTACACCCGCCAGTCGCCGTCGGCTGCGGAGCAGGGAAACGGGTTGCCGTTCTTCGCCTTGCGCAGGGCCGTCCCCTCCACCGTCATCGCCGGATAACGGAAGAAATAGGCGTCCACCGGCCGGAGCAGGGCCGCCGGGTCAGGTGCGTCCAGCAACGCCTCCAGCGGCACCGCTTCCGCCAGGGAAAACCCGGCGGCCTCGGTGCGGCGCAGGGCGGACATGCACCCGCCGCAGCCCAGGGCGGCCCCGATGTCGTGGCAGAGGGTACGCACATAGGTCCCCTTGGAGCAGCGCACCCGCAGGGTGTAGCGGTCCGGCCCGGTCTGGTCCAGCACCTCCAGGGCGTGGATGGTGACGGGCCGGGGGGCCCGCTCCACCTCCTTCCCCGCCCGGGCCAGCTCATAGAGCTTCTTGCCGTCCCGCTTGAGGGCGGAGTACATGGGCGGAATCTGGGTGATCTCCCCCCGGAAGGCGGCCAGCGCCCCCTCCAGGGCCGCCCGGTCCGCCTCCACGGGGCGCTCCTCCACCACCTGGCCGGTGGTATCCTGGGTATTGGTGACTACGCCGAGTTTTAACCCAGCGATGTATTCCTTTTCGGATTCGGATGCAAACTCCACCGCCCGCGTCGCCCGCCCCACAAAGACAGGCAGCACGCCGGTGGCCATGGGGTCCAGCGTCCCGGCGTGTCCCACCCGCCTCTCATGGAGGACGCCCCTGATTTTGGCGCACACGTCCATACTGGTCCACTCCTGGGGCTTATCAATTACGATGATTCCATTTGCCATAAAAGTGGCCTCCCGTGCGCCAAAAATCGGCGTCTTTTCTGGTTTGTAGGGCGGGCAGCAGGCCGACACGCAGGTCGGCCCCTACAGGCAGGCCGCGGCCTCTATGCCACTGCCTCCACCTGCCGGATGGCGTCCAGGATGGCCGCCTCCGCCTCGGCCAGGGTGCCGGAGACGGTGCAGCCCGCGGCGGCCGCGTGGCCGCCGCCCCCCAGCCGGGCGCACACCTTGGTGGCGTTGAGCCCGCCGCTGGTGCGGACGGACAGCTTGCAGCCCCCCTCCGCCAGCTCCCGGATGGTGACGGAGGTCTCCACCCCCTCAATCTGTCCCAGGAAGGCGGCGATATCCTCCATATCCTCCTCAGTTGCGTCCGCCTCGTCCATGAGGGACAGGGACACGGGGGCCACAGCGATTTTCCCGTCCTCATAGCGGTGCATCCGCTCGGTGAGCAGCCGCTCCACCTGAAGCCGCGCCCAGCTCTTGGTGCGGAAGTGGCGCTTATTGAGAGAGAACACGTCCATGCCGGTTTCCATCAGGGCGGCGGCTACCCGGTGGGTGTCCGCCGTGGTGTTGCTGTACTGAAAGCAGCCGGTATCGGTGGACACGGCTACATAGAGGGGCACCGCCATGGCGGGGGTGATGGGGCCGAGTTCCCGGAGGATGTCGTAGATCAGCTCGCCGCAGGCGGCCCGCCCAGCGTCCAGGCAGGTCTGCGCCGCAAAGAACTCCTGGGAGGGGTGGTGGTCAATGGCCAGATCAACCCCCCGCGCCAGCCAGGGCTCCCCCGCTTTGGTGAGCAGGCTGCGGGCGGCGATGTCCACGCTCACCACCGTCTCCGGAACATAGCCCTCCGGGGCCAGGCGGCCCTCCAGATAGGGGGTGAACAGGTGGGTCTCCTCCGCGTGGGGACAGATCCATGCCGTCCTGCCCAGGGCTCGCAGCCCCTCGCACAGGGCGGCGGCACAGCCGATGGTGTCCCCGTCGGGGCGCTTGTGGGTCAGAATCAGATAGTTGTCATGCTGCCGCAGAAAGGCGGCGGTCTCTTTCACCGTCATGGCGCTCACTCCTCGCCGTCCAGCTCGATGTGGGCGTTGGCCGGGTTGGCGGGCTTGACCACCTCCGGGTTGCGGAGCATGCTCAGGATATGGGCGCCGGTATCGATGGAGTCGTCCTCCACAAACTGCAGCTCCGGGGTATAACGCAGCGAAAGGGCCCGGCCCAGCTCCCGCCGCAGGTAGCCCCCGGCGGACTTCAGGCCCTTGACGATCTCCTTCACGTCGCTCTTGTCCAGCACGCTGACGTAGATTTTCGCGTAGCGGAGATCCGGGGTGGTGTCCACCGCCGTGATGGACACCAGGCCGTGCACTCGGGGGTCCTTCACGGTGCGGATGAGGGCGGCCAGCTCCCGCTGGATCTCCTCGTTGATGCGTCCGATGCGATTGCTCGGCATAATATACTCCTTTCCAGAGGGCTGCGCCCCCGGTCAAATACGAATGGTCAGGCAGGTCTGGAAGTTCTCCTCCAGTTGCTTCAGGGTGTCCAGCTCCACATCCCCCAGGGCGCCGGAAAAGCGCCTCGGCCGCGCGGGGCCGTCCCCCACCCACAAGTTCCACAGTTCCACGGTCTCTCCGGGGCGCAGATGCTTCGCCAGATAGGCCCTCAGCTCCGCCGCGTCCTCCTGGGTGGCCCGCAGATCCAGCTCGTACCGGCAGGGCTTCATGGTCAGGTTCAGATCCTCCACCGCTTCCCGGTAGTATGTGTGCTCCCCCACAGAAAATCCGCTCGCCTCAATACGGACCGTGTACCCGCCATGGGAACTGGTCTCGACCCGGCGGACACCGGACTCGTACAGGGGCAGGGGGCGGTCGGCACACAGCAGGGTGACGGCGCTCATAAAAATCCTCCCGATAAAGACGCACAGGCCCGCCCCCTCCTCAAATGACTTGGGGACGGAACGGGTCTGATTTGGTTTTTTACCGGCTTGGGGCGCAGCGGGCCGATGTGGGCATCGGCCCCTACGAATTTCTCGGGTAAGGCCAGACATGCGGCACGATAGCCCGGCAGCATACCGCACGTCCCTGCTGACCACCCCATATCGTAGGGGCGGCCTTTATGGCCGCCCGCGGGCGACCACAAGGGTCGCCCCTACGGCGTTTTACGAAGCCGAAAGAAATTTATACCTCGATCTGCTCCACCGCAGCGTGAAGAAAATTTGCCTGCGGCAAATTTTTAGTGTAGGCCGCAGCGGCTTTGCCGCGAGGAGGGAACTCCGCAGGAGGCAGGGTTACACCTCGATCTGCTCCATCAAATAGGCCTCGATCACGTCGCCCTCCTTGATGTCCTGGAACTTCTCGAAGGTGATGCCGCACACCCCACGGGATATCAATCCCGTGGGGGCCCCAATGATTCCACATGCTCGGGGCGAATCAATCGCCCCTGCGCCAAGGTTTTGGGCTGCCGCCCAAAACGCTTGTGCGGCGCAAAAGCGCCGCCCCGCCTGCGGCGGGTCACTCGCGCGGCATTTATACCTCGATCTGCTCCACCGCAGCGTGAAGAAAATTTGCCTGCGTCAAATTTTTAGCGTAGGCCGCAGCGGCTTTGCCGCGAGGAGGGAACTCCGCAGGAGGCAGGGTTACACCTCGATCTGCTCCATCAGATAGGCCTCGATCACGTCGCCCTCCTTGATGTCCTGGAACTTCTCGAAGGTAATGCCGCACTCGTAGCCCTGGGCGACCTCCTTCACGCTGTCCTTGAAGCGCTGGAGGGAGGCGATGGCGCCGTCGTAGATGACGATGTTGTCCCGCAGCAGGCGCATCTGGGCGCCGCGCTGCATCTTGCCGCCCGTGACATAGCAGCCGGCCACCATGCCCACACCGGTGATGCGGAACACGTTGCGCACCTCGGCCTGGCCCAGCTCCACTTCCTTGAACTTGGGGGCCAGCATGCCCTTCATGGCGGTCTCAATCTCATTGATGCAGTCGTAGATGACGCGGTACATGCGCATATCCACGTTGTTGCGGGCGGCGGACTCCTTGGCGTTGTTGTCGGGGCGGACGTTGAAGCCCACGATGATGGCGTTGGAGGTGGTGGCCAGCATGACGTCGCTCTCGCTGATGGCGCCCACGGCGCAGTGGATGACCCGCACCCGGACTTCCTCGTTGGACAGCTTCTCCAGGCTGGCCTTGACGGCCTCGGCGGAGCCCTGGACGTCGGCCTTGACGATGATGTTCAGATCCTTCATCTCGCCCTGCTTGATCTGGCTGAACAGGTCCTCCAGGCTTACCTTGCCCACGGGGGCGGAGGCGGCCATCTTCTGCTCATGCTTGCGCTGCTCCACCAGCTCGCGGGCCATGCGCTCGTCGGCCACGGCGTGGAAGTCGTCGCCCGCGCCGGGCACCTCGCCCATGCCGATGATCTCCACGGGCACGGAGGGGCCCGCCTCGGTGAGCTTCTCGCCCTTGGCGCTGGTCATGGCGCGGACGCGGCCCACGGCGGTGCCGGCGATGATCACGTCGCCCTGCTTCAGGGTGCCGTTCTGTACCAGCAGGGTGGCCACGGGGCCGCGGCCCTTGTCCAGCCGGGCCTCGATGACCGCGCCGTGGGCGGAGCGGTTGGGGTTGGCCTTGAGCTCCTGCATCTCGGCGGTCAGGTTGACCATCTCCAGCAGATTGTCGATGCCCTCGCCGGTCTTGGCGGAGATGGGGCAGATGATGGTCTCGCCGCCCCACTCCTCTGGCACCAGCTCATACTTGGTGAGCTGCTCCTTGATGCGCTCGGGGTTGGCCTCCGGCTTATCCATCTTGTTGATGGCCACGATGATGGGGATGTTGGCCGCCTTGGCGTGGTTGATGGACTCAACCGTCTGGGGCATGATGCCGTCGTCGGCGGCCACCACCAGGATGGCCACATCGGTGATCATGGCGCCGCGGGCGCGCATGGCGGTGAAGGCCTCGTGGCCGGGGGTGTCCAGGAAGGTAATGGTCTTGCCCTGCACGTTCACCTGATAGGCGCCGATGTGCTGGGTGATGCCGCCGGCCTCGCCCGCCGCCACGTGGGCGTTGCGGATATAGTCCAGCAGGGAGGTCTTGCCGTGGTCGACGTGGCCCATGACCACCACCACGGGGGCGCGGGGCTCCAGATCCTCCTCCTTGTCCTCGGCGGTGTCGATGAGCCGCTCCTCGATGGTGACAATGACCTCCTTTTCCACCTTGCAGCCCAGCTCCTCGGCAATGATGGCGGCGGTGTCGAAGTCGATGACGTCACTGAGGGAGGCCATGACGCCGTTCTTCATCAGGGTCTTGACCACCTCGGCGCCGGTCTTCTTCATGCGGGAGGCCAGCTCGCCCACGCCGATGGCGTCTGGGATCTTGACAGTCAGCGGAGTCTTTTTGGCGATCTCCAGCTGGAGCCGGCGCATCTTCTCCTGCTCCTCCTGGCGGCGCTTGCTGCCCTGGAAGCCGCCCTTGCGCTGGTTGCGGCCCTGGAACTTCTGCTTGCCGGCCTGCATCTGCTTGGTCTTGCCCGCAGCCAGGTTCTCCAGCCGCTCGTCGTACTTCTCCAGGTTCACCTGGCCGCCCTTGCGGGTGTCCACTACCTTCTTCTCGGGGACGCGGGTAGCGGGCCGGTTCGCCGGCTGCTGGGCCGGCTGCGGCTTGCCCTGGGGCTGCTGGGGCGCGGGCCTGCCCGCCGGCGCGGCGGGCTTCTGCGCCTGGGGCGCGGCCTTGGCGGGCTCCCCCTTGGGGGCCGGGGCAGCCTTGGGCTCCCGGTAGACCTCGGCGTAGATGCTCTCGATGTTGTCCACCTGGTTGTGCTGGGTCAAGTACTCGAAGATCAGGGAGAGCTCCCGGTCCTCCAGCACCTGCATATGGTTCTTGGGAGCCGTCGCATATTTTGTCAGAATGTCGGTGATCTCCTTGGAGTTCTTCTTGAAATCCTTGGCCACCTCATGCACGCGATACTTGTTGTTCAGCAAATAAGCCACCTCCATCGGCGGGCTTGCGCCAATAGGAAAACGCGGCGGGGCCGCTGCGCTTTCTTATTGGAACAAGCCCTCGTTGTTCCAATCCTATTGTGTGCCATGGTCTCATGGCGTCTTCTTCTTGACGGTCAGCCTGCCCCGGGGCAGCGTCCGCTTCCCGGCGGGCTCCGGCGGGGACTCCTTCCGGG
>ERZ1694977.40-NODE-40-length-89863-cov-45.331897_pt1 | contig 89863 bp, 64 predicted proteins | sample MGYA00581609_ERZ1694977 | MGnify/ENA primary metagenome ERZ1694977 (study PRJEB42213, sample SAMN07424467) | human gut metagenome | biome: ENVO:00009003; feature: ENVO:2100002; material: ENVO:00002003 | host: Homo sapiens | place: USA | collected 2014 ... | reverse complement strand
AAGCACCTTAAAATCACCATCATACACTAAATCAGTAAGTTGGCAGCATTACCAAATCTGGAGCTACCACGCGTTGTTCTGGCTGGCGATAGGGATGTTGGGTATTGCGATGATTTGCCTGCTGTTTATTAAAGATATTTAGCTCACCAGTCTGGGCTAAGAAAAATCGGCGTGGCGCAAACAGAGCCATCCTCGCCATTTTTGCTATCATGCCTGCATACATAAACGACAAAACAGTATGCAGAGGGAAAAATGGGTTCCACCAGAAAGGGGATGCTGAACGTTCTGATTGCCGCCGTGTTGTGGGGAAGTTCAGGGGTCTGCGCGCAATACATCATGGAGCAAAGCCAGATGTCGTCGCAGTTTTTGACTATGACGCGTTTGATATTCGCCGGTTTGATTCTGCTGACGCTGTCATTTGTTCATGGCGATAAAATCTTTTCTATTATTAACAATCACAAAGATGCCATTAGTCTGCTGATTTTTTCCGTGGTTGGCGCGCTAACCGTACAGCTCACCTTTTTACTGACCATTGAAAAATCGAATGCTGCCACGGCAACGGTGCTGCAATTCCTCTCACCGACGATTATCGTCGCCTGGTTCTCACTGGTGCGTAAATCCCGCCCGGGCATTCTGGTTTTTTGCGCTATTTTGACATCGCTGGTCGGGACTTTTTTACTGGTGACACACGGTAATCCGACGTCATTATCAATCTCTCCGGCCGCGTTATTCTGGGGCATTGCCTCGGCATTTGCTGCGGCATTCTATACCACCTATCCCTCAACGCTAATTGCCCGCTATGGCACGTTGCCTGTCGTCGGCTGGAGTATGCTGATCGGCGGTCTGATTCTGTTGCCTTTTTATGCCAGACAAGGGACAAACTTTGTCGTTAACGGCAGTTTGATTCTGGCGTTTTTTTATTTGGTGGTCATTGGTACGTCCCTGACATTTAGTCTGTACCTGAAAGGAGCACAATTAATTGGCGGGCCAAAAGCCAGCATTTTGAGCTGTGCAGAGCCATTAAGTAGCGCGCTGCTCTCTTTGCTGTTGCTGGGGATCACATTCACATTACCGGACTGGCTGGGCACACTGCTGATTCTGTCATCGGTGATTTTGATTTCAATGGATTCCCGTCGCCGCGCCAGAAAAATAAATCGTCCGGCGCGGGATGAGTGAGAATTACCAGCCAGGCACCGCGCCACCGTTAAAGATGGTTTCTGCCGCTTTAGCGACTTCGGATGATTGATAAGATTGCAGAAATTCCTTCACGTTTTCTGCATTCTTATTATCTTCCCGTGCTACCAGAATATTCACATACGGCGAATTCTTATCTTCAATAAATACGCTGTCGTGCACCGGAGAAAGCCCGGTCTGCTGAATGTAAGTGGTGCTGATAATCGCCACATCAACTTTGGGATCATCCAGTACGCGCGGGAGCTGCGCCCCCTCGAGTTCCATAATCTGCAAATGACGAGGATTCTCGGTTATATCCAGCGCGGTAGGTAGTAACCCTTTTCCCTCTTTCAGAGTAATTAGCTTCTCTTTTTGCAACAGTAAAAGCGCGCGACCAAGGTTGGTCGGGTCGTTGGGGATCGCCACTGTCGCGCCTTCTTTTATTTGCGCCACGGTTTTGATTTTTTTGGAATAACCCGCCATGGGGAAGACAAACGTATTTCCCACCGCTACCAGTTTATAACCATGCGCCTGATTATCTTGTTCAAGAAAGGGTCGATGCTGGAAGACGTTCGCATCAAGCTCGCCATGATTTGTCGCATCGTTCGGTAGCAACGAACCGCTAAATCCTACCAATTCAACATCGAGGCCATATTTCTCTTTTGCCACCTTTTTAGCGACTTCCGCGACATCTTGTTCTGCGCCATTAATAACGCCCACTTTAATGTGCTTTTCATCGCTGCTGCTCTGGTCGCAACCTGCCAGCAGAATTCCTGCCAGTAATAATGCGCCCCCCGCCCGTAGATGATGTGTTGTCAGTTTCACTTTTTTATCCTTTTTTTAATCGTTAACTGACTATAATGGCAAGATCACTACGATTTAAAAAACGAAAAGCTATCGAATAGAAGAAAAAGGTATATAAAACTGGCACTTCTTACTGACCACGCAAACACCTTTCGTACAGCATGATGAGAGCGGCAAAAGCAAACTACACTTATGCTTCATTCGATGCACATTTGCAGAAGGTTGCAGCTATGAAGCCAACGATGCTACTCATGATTACCGTATTCCTGACTTTCCCAGCCATTTCTCAGGCCGAATCGCCATTCAGTTCTCTACAGTCGGCAAAAGAAAAGACCACGGTATTGCAAGATTTACGTAAAATTTGCACGCCACAGGCGTCATTATCAGACGAAGCGTGGGAAAAATTAATGTTGTCTGATGAGAATAACAAACAACATATCCGCGAAGCTATTGTGGCGATGGAGCGTAATAATCAGAATAACTACTGGGAAGCGCTGGGTAAAGTGGAATGCCCGGATATGTGAATTTCGCACACCTCCGCGCTCAGGCCAGCAGCCGCTGACGTACGCTCGCACATCAGTAAATCACCTGCTTTTTCAAATTCCAATCAAAATTGCACCCGTTCATCAGGATTGTGGAGGAATTTCCCTCTACATTGTTTTCATTTCATCACATAGAAAATCTTATCTCATTGAAACAATACTTGTTTTTAATGCAGAAAAGGAAGCCCAACGGATGGGCATAAAAATGAGCGAATTTTGATATCACCACCCTCTAAAAAATGGTGAAGTCTGAACAAAGAATGTTCGAAAGGAGAGAGTAGAGATGGAAAGCGCAAATCTGGATTTAGAAGAAAATAAAGAAATTGCCAGTAAGTTCGAACGTGCATTAGGTATGGGAGCAACACTTGCAGAGCTGCATGGCATTACTCCGGATACCCTTGAAGGCGTTTATGCTTACGCTTATAACTTTTATGAAAAAGGAAGACTTGACGAAGCTGAGCTCTTTTTTAAATTTCTCTGTATTTATGATTTCCAAAATTATAACTATTTAAAAGGATATGCCGCCGTCTGTCAGTTGAAGAAAGATTATCAAAAGGCATTCGACATGTATCATATCTGTTTAATGCTATCTCCCGATAACGATTTCTCTTTGATTTATTATATGGGCCAGTGCCAGATGGGCTTAAAAAACACTAAAATGGCCACGGAGTTATTTAATACAGTCGTAACCTACAGCCAAAATGAAAAAGTTAAAGAGATGGCTACTGCTTATCTTGAACTCTTGACAGCCAATACCGAAGAGGAAGTTCAAACAGAGTGAGTCGGCAAAATGAACATAAACGGAAAAAACTCTTCTTTTACGCATGAAGAGTTAATCAGGAAATATCATGAGGAAGCCCCGGTTGATTTAAAAAATAACCATGGCGATAAAATAAATGAGAAGAATAACAATAAACACATTACTTACTTTCCCGTTGATGCCATTTTAGATGGGAATAAACATCTGCCATGAGTTAAATAAAAAAGAATTAATTACACCCGATGATAGCTTAAAAAGGAGGTGAATTATGTCGGCACCGATTACGGGACAAACGATCACGTTTGAACAAATCAGCGAAACATTGCGCACACAGTATAGCGATGCGGAAAAAAGACTGCAGGACAGCAACAAAACGCAAGTTGATCCCATGCGGCTTAATAAAAACCCGAAGTCCCTTGATAACGATATTCGCACTCGTCTTGAAAACAAACCTATGCTTGCTCCGCCTGAAATGCAGGTTTCAGATTCCGACAACGCCACTACAGCAAAGACGAACGATGCCCGCCTGACAATGATTTTGGGTAATCTAACAGGCATTGCCGATCAGGATATTACAACACGTTTGCATAATAACCTTGACAGCACCCTGCTTCGACACGAAATGGCACATAATAAGTTTCGTGAATTAAGTGACGCTTACTCATCGTCATTAGATTCCGCGCAAAAAGCCGACGACATCATGCATCAGGCCAATAATAATTACAATGCGGTCGATAAAAAGGTGCAATCGCTGGAGAAAAAAGTCAACACATTGAATCAAGAGCTCTCGCAACTGCAACCTGGCGATCCGCAATATAATAAAGTAGTGACGCAAAAAAGTGCGGCTGAAAAAACACTCACGCTGTCATTACAAAAAAAATCGTTAGCTGAGAAATCGTTAAATACAGCCATTATGGATGCTGATGCTGCGATCGGCCAAAGTATGGAAATTTTTGACGAAATTCAACAGCAAGAACAGATTAATAACTTCACCACCAATATTTGCCTGACCCAGGAAAACCAGAAAAACAGAAACGCAACAGCCACATTTATCCTTTTGATTACCTCAGTAATGGAAGTTATTGGTGATACCAATTGCGAATCGATCAAAAATCAATCTGAGGTAATGAAAGAGATTAACCATGTCAGGGAAAATAAACTCAATGAAACAGCGCGTAGCTATACTACATGGACAAAAGTTTTAAACATTATTAATGAGGTCGTTACTGTAGTTACATTTGCCGTAAGTGCAGCCTTAATTGTGATTGGTATTGTCGCAGCAGTTCCAAGTGCTGGGGCAAGCTTTGCTGGAGCGCTGGCACTAATTGGAGGAATCGCAGGGGCAGTAGTATTAGGTGTTGATATTATTTGTCAAATCACTCTGGGTACCACGGCTACCGGTTGGATTTTGGGAAAACTAACTGAAGGTCTTGCGGGTATTATTTCTAAATATGACCCCACACTACTCGCAATCTGCGCTCTTCTGGACGCCTTGGGTGTCCAACAAACGACTATTGATTTAGTACAAGATATTTACTCATCTGCAGCCGCTTCTATTGTTATGGTAACATTAATGATTGGTGCAACATTAATTTGTTCAGTAGCAATAAGTGAACTTGTAAAGGCACTCTCAAAAACTGCCGCCGAAGAAATCACAAAAGAAATAACTGACAGTATAAAATCCACCGTGGAATCTATGATCAAGTCAGTATCAAAAAAAATCATGTCAGCATTAAATTTTCTCGGTGACAAAATAAAAGCATCATCACAATTTATAATGATATTTGCAAAAATAACTATTCTTCTTGAAAAAATTGCCTCGGGTGTTTGTACAATAATTACATCGAGCATGAATCAATACGCTGCCAGTAAGTCTGCAGATATCGAAATTCTACAACAAGATATAAGCAATCTATCAAAAACGCGCGAACAAATGCTTACAGTGATGCAAAGGATAGATAAAACCGTCGAACAAGAGGTAGCTCAGATGGTGCGTGTATTACAACACCGAACTGAAGCTTTGAAATTTGCTTCTCATTCTATCGTATAAGAGGATTCAAAAATGACCAATAATATTAGCAATATAAACAATACAGCTCATAATAAGAATCTCGATAAAACAACATTCGATGAACAACCTGCTTATGAAACAAGAGTATCACAAGCTAAAAAAATACTGCAAAGTTTTGCGCCAAATGATATTAAAGTTGATACAAATACTAAATTTATTAGTCTGATAGAGTCTGTCCGTGCTCTCTCTCCTGAATTACAATGTAAGGTACTAGATGGTCTTAATTATGCTAAGAATACACTACATAATATAAATCAAAATTCTGCCATAGCAACAAAATCATCCTGTCAGTCTACCGAGTCAATAGAGAAAACCATAACATTTAATATTCTCGATATGTTAGATAATTTGACGATGAGACAACAGAACATTATGGAGGCCTTTCTAAGAGTCTTTACATCAATGTACAATGCCTCTGCCAAGGCTGATGCTAGCATGAGCATCGTTTTTGAACAGCTTGTCCATCTTCAGAGTAGCGAAACAAAAAATGCTTCTTGGGCAAATTTTGCAGGTGCATTAGCAGGCTCAGCTATTAATGCTACGGGAGCTGTATTTATGGCAGGTGCAGAACTTGCGAAGCCCGCGGGAAAGATAGATGATATCGCAGAAAACCAGGAACAAAATACAGACAAACCAGATAGCCAAACTCGGATAAAATCAAAAGAAGATATGGCAAATGCGAAAGCCAGACTTGCCGAAATAGAAAATCAACAAAAAGATTTATCAAATAACAAGAATATTGAGGATAATGACAAACAAGAGCAATCAAGTAAGTTACAAAAAGAAAAAGAAAGTATCACTAATAAAATTAAAGACAAAGAAAAAATTAATAGTCACAATCTAAGATATGGTATTACCAGTTCTATTTCTCATACCAATAATCTATTTCAGTCTATTGCAAATCTATCTCAATACGGCGGAACAGTGGCAGCAGAACATACTCGTGCAGAAAAAGACTTGGCTGAGCAAGCTAAAAATGTTATGCATTCAGTTATGAGTAGCTATCTGGATCAAATTAATCGTGATGTTCAAGGAAGAGATCAAGCACTCAATTTATTACAGCAAATAATACAAACCATTATTGATACTGATAGTGCAATCGTTCAAGGCATTCGCTCATAAATTATTGCAATAATAGTTAGTTATATTTAAGGAGGAATGGCACATGATTAATAAAGATAATAATCTAAATATAGATATTTTACGTCAGCAGAATGCAAACATTCCTCTTAAAGAGGCATCCTCACAAAGTGAGGAGCCTCATCAACTGGAAAACAGCAAAAGCGAGGGTAATTTGTATAACAGCGCCAGTAAGGATAATAATATTGGCGCTATGCTCAAGAAAGATGTTGAAAAACTATCAACTTTAGTCAGTGAACGTAGCCCGCGAAATGAAGACTGGAAATGCCAGCATGACATACAACTCAACTTCGTTAAAAACATGCTCAGAAATTTCCCAACTGAGAACCTGTCAGAGAAGGGATCTGCGCTCTTACACGAAAGTTATTCGCTGATAAAAAACGTTCTGCAGCTTACAGAAAATGTTAATACTATTGACGGAAAATTAAAGGATCCCGCTAAAATATTGACCTTGCATAACTCTGTGAGAAAAACCCTGGCTAACGTTGCTGACAACACAACCGGGTCAAGTGCAATGGCATCGACCAAAGGTACCTTAAATCACGCTATCGCTTCTTTAGATAGTTCTGCACCTGAAGTGAGAAGTTCAGCAACCAGCAGTACTTTAACGGCCAGTAGTTCAAACGAATTTAAAAGTGATAAATATATATGCAGTGATATTGCTGATTTGATGAGTGTGCTCGGTAGCGACTACCTCGAAATCTATGCAAATAGCGTTGAGATAATGAGCGCATACTGGCAGGACTTCAGTGAACATATCCAAAGCAATATGGGAAAATGGACTCACTCTAATAAAAAAGGCGATGCGATAGTTTTTGACGTCAATGCATTCCAAAAAGCCTTGATGCATTTTTATTATATCGATAAATATCCTAATGGTGATTTCCACTATCATTACAATCCAGACTATGTTTTATACCCTCCGGCACCTGCTGACAAAATTGGTGTACCACTAGAAGAAGCAGAAAAATGGTGCGCCGCTTTAGGACTTCCGGTAATTCCACCCGATCCCAAACACCGCACACCTTCTCCGATTGTCGAAGTTGAACCGCAAGGTAGCGGTCTGTATGTTATTATTCCCAACCCTCAGATTATAGACAGTATGAGTCAGTCTTCAGACTCAATGGTGCATAGGGACGATAAAGGGAAGGAAAAAAATATATCTAAAGAATTCACCGGCTACGAAATAAGCACGGCTGAATACCAGGCATGGCTGGCGGGTTATAACAGCCAGGCAGAAAATATGAAAACCGACGTGCAGGTTATCACGACTAAATATAGTACAGCCAACTCCACCTACGATACAATTATCAAATTATTATCTTCAACCATTACTGCGTTGTTTGATTCAGCAAAAGATTATTTACGTTTCTGATTAAGTAACACCCACAATTATCGCCCACTATCTGGTCCCGAAAAATGGGACCAGCGTTTCATATTATTAAGCATCAGCTTTCATTCATTTCTTCATCACAATCTTACAAAATGAGCGTTTTTTGATAGAGCAATTCTGCCAATACTTTATTTTATATTGATCAAATTAATACTATGAATAGAGAAAACGGAAGGAGCGTTCTATGCAATTGCAACATGGAAAAAATAATACACAACAATATATATTTGGCGACTTTGTATTAAAAAACAATGGAATATTATTATTCAAAAACAAAGAATATCATATTCCCCCGAAAGAACTTGGCGTTATTATTCTATTGCTTAATGCTGACGGTGAAATTGTTAGCAAAGAAGAGATTATCGATAAGGTCTGGAGCGCGAGTGTTGCCAGTGATGAATCTCTAACACGATGTATTTATGCATTGCGCAAGCTTTTGCATGAGAATAAACAATGTAAGTATATCGAAACGGTCTATGGTCGTGGATACCGTTTTACTGTACCTATTGTGATTGTGACCGATAATGAACCGGTAAAGTCGACCACTACTCTTGCCGTTTTTCCCTTTCGTACTGAAGGTTCGATCAATGTTCTAAAACTCCATTACGAACTTGTCCAGGGCCTTTCAAAATATGCTTTTTGTGGTTTAGATATTTTACCAGCTTCGGTAACAAATGAGGCCAGTGATTTTTCCACTATCCATCAGTTTATCAATAAAACAGGTCCAGAATATTATATTATGGGTCAGGTCGTTCACTATGGTAAAAACTGGCATTTATTTATTGAGTTAATTCATGCCAGAACACATAAATTGATTGATCATCAAAGTATTGATTTCAACCCCGATAATCCTCTTTCCGTATTATTATCACAAGTAATTAATATTCTTATTGAAAAAATACCCAATATTAATTTTAAATCTATTAATACACAACAAATGCCATCTCTGGATTCTGCTGTTATGTATATGAATGGCAGAATGGAAATGTATCGTTATACACCAGAGAGTTTGAAACGAGCATTAGTAATATTTAGAGATTGTGTGAGTACGCAACCGCAAAATACCTTGCCCTACTGTTGCCTGGCGGAATGCCATATATCATTAGCCCTCCTTGGACTCAGTGAACAAAAACAAGCAATAACTACGGCAGTAACCTCCATTGAAAAGGCTCTTGAAATTAACCCTTCAAATTCTCAGGCATTGGGTTTACTGGGTTTAATCAGTGGGCTAAAAGATGAACATTCAGTGTCTAATGTGCTATTTAAGCAAGCACATTTACTCAAACCTAATTCGCCAGACGTTTATTATTATCAGTCTCTGCTATGTTTTTTGAACGGTGACCTAGCAAGAGCATTTAATTTAATAGAAAAAAGCATTGCTCTTGAACCCAATAAAATGGGCATAAGCATTCTTAAATTAATTATACTTTATTACACATCCCCCCTCGATAACGCGATATCTTTTGCATTAAATCTTAACAGTCAAAACACCTGTAATAATCCAATTATTACCTCTATTCTGGCTATGTTCATGGCACTGAAAGGACATAATGACAAAGCCAAAAGTTTATTGCTTAAACTTGAGCCTGAACATGGTCTTGATTACACCTGTGTTAACTCGCTTTATACGAAGTTTCTGATCTATGGCGCATCTATAAAAAATGACATTATGAAGTTACTGGCAAATATTAACACTAACAAAATCAATGGTGTGATTTTGCCGTTAATTTACACTGTTTATGGTAAGAAAGAATATGAAAAGCGCTGGCAACAATTAATTAAAGAGAATGATTTATGGTCAAATGTTTTGCTTCATGACCCCCGTTTGCTCAGTGTGAAAAATGAATTTAATACTATTGGTATGATGCGTACTTCTGCGTAATAACGAATATAAATTGCCCTGCTGATGCAGGGCAATTTAGTGATTACTTCGTTAATAATACTCTACGCACAAGCCAGAGGACTTTCCTGTTCCAAGCTCTGATATACCAGTTTCAGGATTAAATTTCTCGTGTACTCCCATGAGCTGAGTGCTTGTCCAATAATCCGTACTGCTAAAAGCGTTCCCATAAGTTTTTAAATTACCATATTCGCCCCACAACGTACCTACTTTTCGCGGTACTACCCCACCGCTTGGCCGCTGCGCTAATTCTAAAGATGACGGCATTTGACCATAGCTACATGAAGTATTTATGATATCCCAGGTATTACTACTGGTAGCACCTAAACTAGTAAACCATTTTTTAATCTTGAATTTAAATACAACATCATTCCCTTTACCATTCTTGGGTTTCCCAGTAATAGTAACTTCACTTCTTATCAGCACAGATAATGTTACTTCTCCATTACTGTCAACATTAATTCCATAAATCCCAGCCGTCCAATTATAATCCGTATTTTTCATATTATGGGTTAGTAACAGCGTGAATTTTGCACCATCAAACCCTGTTTCTGGAAAACCATCTGTCGCCCTGAATTTTACACCATTAACACTCAGTAACTCGACTTCCACAAAAGGAAGGATGGTATAGGATGGTTGTCCGTATATACGCCAACCTTTAATCTCCATAAATGAAGTTAAATTTTCTCCTTCTTGGTAGGCCATATATGTACGTTCATATATTCCATCACCCACATATCTCCATTTTTCCCCTTCTTTTTTTTCTACATTTTGTAAGTACACTGCATCATCCAGCAAATCCAGACCGTTATCCACCGGATTTCCAAAATCATCAACTAATAAAGCACTGACAGGTAAATCCGCCCCTTCCACTACTAAAACTTCTCGTATACGAAGCTGTGAACCAAGCGGACTCACTTCACCTGGTTTAATAGTGTAATTGTTTGAATAATTGGCATCGCTCCAACCAGCCATCTTCAGTTGCGCATTCAAATTCGCTTCCGCAAAATGCGCCATATACTGTCTTTGATATTGCCCATTGCCGTTGTAAACCCAATTATTGCCCTGGATAGGATCCGCATTCCTGACTTGTACGTTTTCCTCATTAAGCTGAACAACACCATCAGTAATAAAGTTACCCTGGGCATCTTTAAGAACAACGGTCACCGTTATGCTATCCCCAGCGATATATATCGTTTTGTCCGCGACAATCGTTGATTGAGTTTTTGCCGCCGCACCTGGTTGTATTCCGTATAACGAGGACTTAATCTCCGTTGCCCATGTTTTTAATTTCAGACTGGCAACTAGATTTTCCTCGGCAACCCATGCTGTCCAGACAATGGTATATTCACCATTATTCTGCTCGACCCACCGCATAGCATCGTGAGTTGCGCCGCCTACCGCGAAACTATCAATATAAGACTCGATGACTTCTGATGTCAGCCCTAAAGCAGGGTTACCAAACTCATCCCGCAACGTTATTGTGACGGTTAATGGCTCCCCGGCGATATATGCCGATTTATCTGTCCTGATAGCAGAATTTGCCTGCACCGGAGCACCGCTGTGGATGGAATAACTCTCTGATTGTTTACTGCTGCCCCATTCAGACAACTTCAGCGTCGCGTGGTGAGAGTCTCCCGCCATTTGCGCCGACCATGTAGCAGTATAAACACCGGCGGTTTCAGACCATCCTCCTGAACGTACGGCTCCTTCTACTGTTACGTTATCACCAGACAATAAGGACTCGCCCCCTTCAACCAGGTTACCGTGCGCGTCTTTCAGCGTCACGGCGACGGTTATAGTGTCACCAGCGGTGTAGGCGTTTTTATCCGTAGCGATAGTTGATGTGGCTTGCGCCGGAGAACCGGACTGGATGTCATAGCGATCTGACGTTACGCCATCACTCCACGTCTGCAATTGCAGGTTGGCGTGCTGATTGGTACTGGCAATCGTCGCCATTCGGGTTGTGGTATACACGCCACCTGATTCAACCCAGCTTCCCATTTCTGACGGGTCAGTGCCAGCCACCGTCAGCACACCATCAGCGGCTAACTGTGAAGCTGCACCGGTTACCAGATTATCGAACGCATCCCGGAGCGTTACCGTGATGGTGATTGTCTCTCCAACCGTATAGTTCGACTTATTTGTTTCAACGATTGAAGTGAGTTGCGATGCATCACCAGGTACAAAGGTGACGTTCTGGCTCTGGCTGCTGTTGTTGATGCTGGCGGTGACTGTACTGGTGCCCGCCGTCTGGCTGGTGACACTGATCTCCACCGTGCCATCCGGCTTTGTGGTCATCGTCGGAGCAACCGTTGCGCTGTTGCCCGCCAACACGCTGACCGTCTGCCCGGCAAGCGCATTACCGAACGCATCGGTGACTCTCGCCCGCAGCATATTCGCCATTGCACCGTCTGCCACTGAGTCGTCCTTAATGACCACCAGGTCCGCGATCTTCGCTGTCCTGACATCGGCGATAAACGTCACGTTCCGGCTCTGACTGCTGCTGTTGATGCTGGCAGTGACTGCACTGATTCCCGCCGTCTGGCTGGTTACAGATATCTCCACCGTGCCGTCCGGCTTGGTGGTCACCGTCGGAGTGACCGTTGCGCTGTTGCCTGCCAACACGCTGACCGTCTGTCCGGCAAGCGTATTACCGTTAGCATCGGTGACCTTCACCTGCAGCGTATTCGCCGTCGAACCGTCTGCCTCTGAACCATCCTTAATGACCACCAGATCAGCGATCTTCGCCGTGCTGACATCGGCGATAAATGTCACGTTCTGACTCTGACTACTGCTGTTGATGGTTGCAGTGACTGCACTGACTCCCGCCGTCTGGCTGGTAACAGAGATCTCCACCGTACCGTCCGGCTGCGTGGTGACCGTCGGGGCGACCGTTGCGCCGTTGTCCGCCAACACGCTGACCGTCTGCCCGGCAAGCGCATTACCGAATGCATCGGTCACCCTCGCCCGCAGCGTGTTCGCCGTCGCACCGTCCGCCTCTGAACCGTCCTTAATAACCACCAGATCCGCGATCTGCGCCGTCCTGACATCGGCGACAAACGTCACGTTCCGGCTCTGGCTGCTGCTGTTGATGCTGGCAGTGACTGCACTGACTCCCGCCGTCTGGCTGGTGACTGAGATCTCCACCGTACCGTCCGGCTCTGTGATGACCGTCGGGGCAGTCGTTGCGCCGTTGTCCGCCAACACGCTGACCGTCTGCCCGGCTAGCGTGTTCCCGAACGCATCGGTCACCCTCACCCGCAGCGTGTTCGCCGTCGAACCGTCCGCCTCTGAACCATCCTTAATGACCACCAGATCAGCGATCTTCGCCGTGCTGACATCGGCGATAAATGTCACGTTCTGACTCTGACTACTGCTGTTGATGGTTGCAGTGACTGCACTGACTCCCGCCGTCTGGCTGGTGACACTGATTTCCACCGTGCCGTCCGGCTCGGTGATCACCGTTGGGGCAGTCGTTACGCCGTTGTCCGCCAACACGCTGACCGTCTGGCCGCCAAGCGCATTACCGAACGCATCCGTCACCCTCACCCGCAGCATGTTCGCCGTCGAACCGTCTGCCACTGAGCCGTCCTTAATGACCACCAGATCAGCGATCTGCGCCGTCCTGACATCCGCGACAAACATCACGTTCCGGCTCAGGCTGCTGTTGTTGATGGTTGCAGTGACTGTACTGATCCCCGCCGTCTGGCTGGTGGCAGAGATCTCCACCGTGCCGTCCGGCTGCGTGGTGACCGTCGGAGCAGTCGTGGCACCGTTGCCTGCCATCACGCTGACCGTCTGTCCGGCAAGCGCATTACCGAACGCATCGGTGACCCTCGCCCGCAGCATATTCGCCATTGCACCGTCTGCCACTGAGTCGTCCTTAATGACCACCAGATCCGCGATCTTCGCCGTCCTGACATCGGCGATAAACATCACGTTCTGGCTCGCGGTGCTGTTGTTGATGGTTGCAGTGACTGCACTGACTCCCGCCGTCTGGCTGGTGACACTGATTTCCACCGTGCCGTCCGGCCCTGTGATGACCGTCGGAGACACCGTTGCGCCGTTGCCTCCCAACACGCTGACCGTCTGCCCGGCAAGCGCATTACCGAACGCATCGGTCACCCTCGCCCGCAGCGTGTTCGCCGTCGAACCATCTGCCACGGCGTAATCCTGCGTCACTTCCAGCACCGCGATCTGCGCCGTCCTGACATCCGCGACAAACGTCACGTTCCGGCTCAGGCTGCTGCTGTTGATGCTGGCAGTGACAGTACTGGCTCCCGCCGTCTGACTGGTGACACTGATCTCCACCGTGCCGTCCGGCCCTGTGATGACCGTCGGAGACACCGTTGCGCCGTTGCCTCCCAACACGCTGACCGTCTGCCCGGCAAGCGCATTACCGAACGCATCGGTCACCCTCGCCCGCAGCGTGTTCGCCGTCGAACCATCTGCCACGGCGTAATCCTGCGTCACTTCCAGCACCGCGATCTGCGCCGTCCTGACATCCGCAATAAACGTCACGTCCCGGCTCAGGCTGCTGCTGTTGATACTGGCGGTGACTGTACTGGTTCCTGCCGTCTGGCTGGTGACACTGAACTCCACCGTACCGTCCGACTGCGTGGTGACCGTCGGAGTGACCGTTGCGCTGTTGCCTGCCATCACGCTGACCGCCTGCCCGGCAAGTGCATTGCCGAACGCATCGGTCACCCTCGCCCGCAGCGTGTTCGCCGTCGAACCGTCCGCCTCTGAACCATCCTTAATGACCACCAGATCAGCGATCTTCGCCGTGCTGACATCGGCGATAAATGTCACGTTCTGACTCTGACTACTGCTGTTGATGGTTGCAGTGACTGCACTGACTCCCGCCGTCTGGCTGGTAACAGAGATCTCCACCGTACCGTCCGGCTGCGTGGTGACCGTCGGGGCGACCGTTGCGCCGTTGTCCGCCAACACGCTGACCGTCTGCCCGGCAAGCGCATTACCGAACGCATCGGTGACCCTCACCTGCAGCGTGTTCGCCGTCAAACCGTCCGCCTCTGAACCATCCTTAATGACCACCAGATCAGCGATCTGCGCCGTCCTGACATCGGCAACAAACGTCACGTCCCGGCTCAGGCTGCTGTTGTTGATGGATGCAGTGACAATACTGATCCCCGCCGTCTGGCTGGTGACACTGATCTCCACCGTACCGTCCGGCCCTGTGATGACAGTCGAAGCGACCATTGCACTGTTGTCTGCCGTCACGCTGACCGTCTGTCCGCCAAGCGTATTACCGAATGCATCCGTGACCCTCATCCGCAGCGTGTTCGCCATTGCGCCGTCAGCCACTGAGTTATCCTGGATAACGACCAGATCCGCTATTTTTGCCGTGCTGACATCGGCGACAAACGTCACGTTCCGGCTCAGGCTGCTGCTGTTGATGCTGGCAGTGACTGTACTGGTGCCTGCCGTCTGACTGGTGACACTGATCTCCACCGTGCCATCCGGCTTTGTGGTCACCGTCGAAGCAACCGTTGCGCTGTTGCCTGCCAACACGCTGACCGCCTGTCCGGCAAGCGTATTATCGTTAGCATCGGTGACCTTCACCTGCAGCGTATTCGCCGTCGAACCGTCTGCCACCGCGTTATCCCGGATGACCTCCAGTTCAGCGATCTTCGCCGTCCTGACATCGGCGATAAATGTCACGTCCCGGCTCTGACTGCTGCTGTTGATGCTGGCTGTGACTGCACTGATTCCCGCCGTCTGACTGGTGACACTGATTTCCACCGTGCCGTCCGGCTCGGTGATCACCGTCGGGGCAACCGTTGCGCCGTTGCCTGCCATCACGCTGACCGTCTGTCCGGCAAGCGCATTACCGAACGCATCGGTGACCCTCGCCCGCAGCATATTCGCCATTGCACCGTCTGCCACTGAGTCGTCCTTAATGACCACCAGGTCCGCGATCTGCGCCGTGCTGACATCGGCGATAAACGTCACGTTCCGGCTCTGGCTGCTGCTGTTAATGCTGGCAGTGACTGTACTGGTACCCGCCGTCTGGCTGGTGACACTGATCTCCACCGTACCGTCCGGCTGAGTGGTGACCGTCGGGGCAACCGTTGCGCCGTTATCCGCCAACACGCTGACCGTCTGGCCGGCAAGCGCATTACCGAACGCATCGGTGACCCTCACCCGCAACGTATTCGCCGTCGAACCGTCTGCCTCTGAACCATCCTTAATAACCACCAGCTCCGCGATCTGCGCCGTCCTGACATCGGCGATAAACGTCACGTTCCGGCTCTGGCTGCTGTTGTTGATGCTGACGGTGACTGCGCTAACTCCCGCCGTCTGACTGGTAACACTGATTTCCGCCGTGCCGTCCGGCTTTGTGGTTTCCGTCAAAGCGACCGTTGCACCGTTGTCTGCCAACACGCTGACCGTCTGCCCGGCAAGCGCATTACCGAACGCATCCGTCACCCTCGCCCGCAGCGTGTTCGCCGTCGAACCGTCCGCCTCTGAACCATCCTTAATGACCTCCAGATCAGCGATCTTCGCCGTCCTGACATCGGCGATAAATGTCACGTTCCGGCTCTGGCTGCTGTTGTTGATGCTAGCGGTGACCACACTGGTTCCGGCGGTCTGGCTGGTGACTGAGATCTCCACCGTGCCGTCCGGTTGCGTGGTGACCGTCGAAGCAGTCGTGGCACCGTTGCCTGCCAACACGCTGACCGTCTGTCCGGCAAGCGTATTACCGAACGCGTCGGTAACCTTTACCTGCAGCATGTTCGCCATTGCGCCGTCTGCCACTGCGCCGTCCTTAATGACCACCAGATCAGCGATCTGCGCCGTCCTGACATCCGCGACAAACATCACGTTCCGGCTCAGGCTGCTGTTGTTGATGGTTGCAGTGACTGTACTGATCCCCGCCGTCTGGCTGGTGGCAGAGATCTCCACCGTGCCGTCCGGCCCTGTGATGACAGTCGGAGTGACCGTTGCGCCGTTACCTGCCATCACGCTGACCGTCTGTCCATTCAGCGCATTCCCGAACGCATCGGTGACCTTCACCTGCAGCGTATTCGCCGTCGCGCCGTCTGCCACTGAGCCGTCCTTAATAACCACCAGGTCCGCTATCTTCGCCGTCCTGACATCGGCGACAAACGTCACGTTCTGGCTCAGGCTGCTGTTGTTGATGCTGGCAGTGACTGTACTGGTTCCGGCGGTCTGACTGGTGACACTGATTTCCACCGTGCCGTCCGGCTGAGTGGTGACCGTCGGGGCAACCGTTGCGCCGTTATCCGCCAACACGCTGACCGTCTGCCCGCCCAGCGTATTACCGAATGCATCGGTCACCCTCGCCCGCAGCGTGTTCGCCGTCGAACCGTCCGCCTCTGAACCATCCTTAATAACCACCAGATCCGCGATCTTCGCCGTCCTGACATCGGCGACAAACGTCACGTTCCGGCTCTGGCTGCTGCTGTTGATGCTGGCAGTGACAGTACTGACTCCCGCCGTCTGGCTGGTGACACTGATCTCCACCGTGCCGTCCGGCTCTGTAGTGACCGTCGGAGACACCGTTGCGCTGTTGTCTGCCATCACGCTGACCGTCTGCCCGGCAAGCGTATTCCCGAACGCATCTGTGACCCTCACCCGCAGCGTGTTCGCCATTGCACCGTCTGCCACTGAGTTATCCCGGGTGACTACCAGATCAGCGATCTTCGCCGTCCTGACATCGGCGACAAACGTCACGTTCCGGCTCAGGCTGCTGTTGTTGATACTGGCGGTGATCGCACTGGTTCCGGCGGTCTGGCTGGTGACTGAGATCTCCACCGTGCCGTCCGGCCCTGTGATGACCGTCGGAGCAACCGTTGCGCTGTTGTCCGCCGTCACGCTAACCGTCTGGCCGGCAAGTACATTCCCGAACACATCGGTCACCCTCACCCGCAGCATGTTCGCCGTCGAACCATCAGCCACTGAGCCGTCCTGCGTCACCACCAGCTCCGCGACCTGCGCCGTGCTAACATCAGCAACAAAGTTCACCGTTTTACTATCGCTGCTTTGATTGACCTTAGCCTCAACAGTGCTGGCATCCGCTACGGTACTGCTCAGATCAACCTCTGCCATACCATGCGCATCCGTCCTGATATCTGCGCTCTGCCCTGCATTGGCAAATACAGCCGCCCCCTTCGTCACCGTAAAGGTGACGGTCTGCTCCGGCAGCACATTGCCAAACTGATCTTCCACCCGGACATTCACTGTATGTCGATCGCTGCCATTCGCCAGCACATCCGGGTTACCCGTTGTCACTTGCATCGCGACAATTTGTGCGCTGGCGGCATCGCCACTAATACTGTAATCATTTGAAGTCAAAGCGCTCGCCCAGCCGGACATCTGTAGCTGTGCTTTTAAACCGGTGCCAGGGAGTAATGCGGTATACGTTGCGGTATAAATTCCTTTTTGATCTTCATTCCAGGCGATGCTTTCCGCTTTTGTATTTGGCAGCTGAATAGCCTGGTTGATAGCGTCTCGTTGCCCCCCGACCAGGTTTTCATAGCTATCCTTGAGTGTTACCGTAACTTTTATCGCACCGCCCGCGGTGTAGGTCGTTTTGTCGGTAACGATGGAGGAATAAGCCAGCACAGCTCCGCTTTCGCGGATGGCATACGCATCGGATTGCTGCGCGCTACTCCATGTCGATAGTTTCAGCGTGGCGTAATGGCGATCGCCAGCAATCTTCGCGGTTCGGGTGGTGGTGTAAACGCCGTCAGACTCTTCGCTCCAGTTACCCATTTCATTTTTATCTGTACCGCTCACCTCGACCACACCGCTACCCGCCAGCAGCGAAGCCATCCCTTTCACCAGGTTTTTCTGCTCATCCATAAGGGTAACTGACACTTTTATCTTGCCACCCGCAGTGTATGACACATCGTCCGTCTTGATGGTGGAGGTCAGCTGCGAGATATCGCCAGTAATAAAGCTCACTTCCACAGACTGACTACTGCCATTGATCTCAGCCTTGATAAGACTGTTTACCGCCTGGTCACTGGCAAGGTTAACGCTGGCAATCCCGTCTTTATCTGTCGTCACAATACCGCCATTTGGATCGGCAAAAACCGCCGCACCATTCACGACCGTGAAGGTAACATTTTGTCCCTGCAGCAAATTTTGATGCACATCCCTGACCGTCACAGCGACGGTATTGTGATCGCGTCTGGCAACTGCGTTATTCGCGGTGATCTGCATCGCAGCGATTTTGGCGGTATCTTTATCACCCGCAATACTGAACGCATCCGAATGTTTGGTTTGCCAGCCGGGCATCGTCAGCTGGGCCGTTAATTTGTCGCCAATGAGATGGGCCGTATAGCTTGCTTTGTAAATTCCCTCACTTTCTTCCGTCCAGGCACTCACGGCATCAGCCTTCGTGTTGTCAACTTTAACGGTTTGTTTGAGAAGTTCTTTTCGTCCGGTAACCCCGTTGCCGTTATCATCTCTCAGGGTCACTTTAACGACTATCGGCTTACCCGCGACGTAATTATCCTGGTCTGTCTCAATCGTGGAGTCAGCGCGGGATGCTGTATTCGCCACGATAGCAATCAGCGCTGGCGTCTTAGCGATATCATCGCCGTTAAATTGCGGCATCAGCGATAACGCGCCAGACGTCTTCCCGGCGGTAACTATTTGGGTATAGGTTCCGTTACCGTTGTCTTTCCATTCGCTTAAGGCGAAATCCTGCAAACCTTTCGCCTGTGTTTTTAACGTCATACCAGGGATTGGCTTGCCGCTGGAATCTCGCGCGGTATAGGTCAGCATTGAGGTTGATTTTCCATCAGCAAGCAGGATTTGCAGATCGACAGAAAGCGTTGAATCGGCGAGGCTTAATGTGGGTTTTTCCACGACCACCATACTTTCTTCACGCCGGGAGAAATTTCCTTTCGAATCTTCCGCTGTAACCGCTATCGGGTAAGTGTTGTCGGTTTCAGGCATTGCCGTGAATCGGTAGGGAGGAATGGTGACCTGAATATCCTTGCCGGAAACAGCTACTTTTCCGTCCGCTGATTGCAGGGAGGCGGCTTCAATGTCATAACCTTTCAGCGCATATTTGGTTTGTAAGGAAGAAACCAGCGATTTAACCTCACCCGGCTTGCCTTTCAACGGATCGGTCAGCGTCAGCCGCACCAGCTCTTTCTTGCGATATTCAAGGACAATATTGTTATTACGATCGACCAGGTCATAGCGACTGCCCACAAGGCTGCGTCGTGCTGCAACTTCAGCCGGATCGAGCTGTTTTTGCAGTGAATGACCGGGTTGCAACGTCAACTCCATACCAATTCGGGTGTCGTTTTCTCCCTGTTTGCCCTGCCGTTGCTCGGCACTAAAGGAGATCAGAGGAACAGGGGTATAACTCAAACCTGCGGTAATCGCGTGAGGATCATTTTGTCGCTCGTCTTTACCAAACAGCGCCACTTCATCGCCATAATATTGTTCATAGACCAACTTGCCGCCCAGCTGCGGCCAGGCCGGTAACCAGCCTTCGGCGCGAAGATCCCACCCGTTCGCCGGACGTGCTTCATAGTCATTGTCGAGTTCCGGTGCACTACGCCAGTTACTGAGGCGCAGATAACCGTTGCCGCTCAGTTTCAGGTAATCGCGCCAGTATTCAACGCCCATCCCGGTTCGGGTGTGATAGCGGGTCAGGTCATGATCGATAAACATATTGACGCCAGACATCCAGCTCGATGTGAAATAACGCCAGCCGATACCGTGGTTGGTTTGAGTGCGATCATCCGTACGGTGAAGTGTGTGCTGGCTTAAGACCAGGTTATCCGGCGTTTCGTACCAGGGATGGAGAAATTCAAATGACGAGCTTTTAAGGCTGAAATCTTCATCCACACCAAGAGATACCCGGGCAGTTCCCCAACGACTGAGCCAGTCCGTTGCCTGCGCAGATGCAGAAGAAGCCACCCAGCCACGCGCCATACTCGCCGCCTGTTCGCTGTCCATATCGCGTGCTAAAAGTGTTCCGCTTTGCTGCGCCACTTCCGCGACCTGCATTTGCGGATCTTTGCCATCGCGCTCCATCTGCATTGCTTTCAGGTTGCGCGCTTCAGGGCTGTTACTGTTAATGAGGGGCACATCTATTTCATCGCCCTGACGCACATGGTCAAAGCCCCGCGCAAAGGTACGGAACTGATTCAGGCGACGTAATTCATCAACGGTGATACCAAAGCGTGCCGCGACCGTTGGTGGCGATTCCAACGCACCCAGGGTATATGGAATAGTTTTAACGTTCGGCAGGATCAGTGACGCGGCAGTATCCGAGTGCGCAGGATTAATATGCGTCGGGGCAGCAGCCATAACAGGGAAAATAGTTTGTGTTATCAGGCAAATACCTGCGGTCAGACGACGTAAACGATCCCCCAATCCACATATGGTGTTATCGCCCCGACGATCGCCATTCCCATGCGCTTTCCCTGCCATTTGTCATCCCTGTCGCTATGCGTTCAGATTAAATGACCTTTCTTTAACATGAGAGAAAATGATGATTCATGATTAGCAAATGATGAATACAGGCGGAATAATGGAAATAACAACAAGATAAGAACAATACCTGATCAAGGGTTATCAGGGGGAAGAACAGGAGAGCTTTCCCGCCAGAGCAATAACCCTCCTGTAAATACGTTACTTCATTTTCACCTTTGCGGTGACCAATAACGCCGTCAGCAACATCAATGTGCCGGACAACATCAACGGCGAAGTCAGACCAATATTATCCAGCGCATAACCGCCGATTGCCGCGCCACAGGTATTAGCAAGCTGAATAACCGCCACCTGAATAGACCCGGCTTTTTCTGCCTGATCGGCCAGTGAGCGAGTGATCCACGTTGACCAGCCGACAGGAACCAATGCAAAAGTTAGCCCCCAGATAATCGCCACGCCGGTAGCAACGATTTTATCGCTTCCCCACAACGTCAGCACCAACGCACTCACAGCCAGTATTAACGGCGCGCCTGCTAAGGCCAGTTTTACCGAACGTTTAAGAATGAACGACGAAAGCGACGTACCAATAAAGCTGGCGATACCAAAACTCAACAGCACCAGCGTTAAGCCATCCACGCCGAATCCCGCCAGGTTCATATACACCGGGCGAATATACGTGAAGAAAGCAAACTGCCCGGCGAAAGACATGAAGATGGCGATCATCCCTGCCATCACACCCGGACGTTGTAATAAGCGGAAAGTATTTTGTTTCTGATGCGAGGGTTCGCCTGGCAGCGAAGGCAATGATTTGATAATCCAGAAAATACACAGCACGCCCATCACCGCCGCCGCATTAAAGACATTGCGCCAACCGATAAGCTCGCCTAAAAAACTGCCCAACGGTGCGGCAATCACCAGCGCAATAGAAACCGCGCCGAAGATCACCGACAGCGCCTTCGGCACCGTACGCGGCGGTACCAGACGCATGGTCAGCGACGCCGACATCGCCCAGAACCCGCCCAGCGCCAGCCCCAGACAGGCACGACCGATTAAAAGCAAACTGAATGAGTTAGCAAAGGAAACCAGCAAGCAGGAGAGCGTCAGCAAAACGGCAAACAAAATAACAACGTAGCGGCGGTCAGTGGCCTGAATTGTCTGGGTAATAAACAAACTGGCAAACATTGCCACAAAGGCGGTCACGGTCACCGATTGCCCGGCAACCCCTTCCGAAATGCCTAAATCCTGGGCCATTGGCGTCAACAAACTGACGGGCAAAAACTCAACGATAATCAGACAGGCGACGCAAAACGCCACCGAGAATACGGCTGACCAGTTCGGTCGGGTGATGACATCCGCGCCGCGGTTTTCGGCAATAAATTCACTCATGGTGTTACCCGTGGCATGTTTCAGGGGAAAAGCCGACCACTTTAACATTGAAATGTGTGACGCATTTAACGTTTTTGCAACTTTTACGGTGTTGTGGGAAAAGTTCGAGGCTGCTCGAAGAAATAAAAATCATAGGGCAAGGTGATATGTATTTTCGCGATTGTGTTGGGAACAAGGGATAAAGTATTGCACTTGGTGATATACTTTAATAACAGGACCTCAACGATATACGCGTGTTTAAAACCAAATGGTTTGCAAGGGAAGCCAGGTCTCATGCAATAACAGATGAAGAGTTGTGCCGTGCCATTTTAGAAACGGAACAAGGTAAAGCTGATGCACTTGGCGGTGGCGTTTTTAAAAAGCGCCTTCACCAAAATCGTGAGCGTGCAATTATTCTGGCAAAAGGGGGAAGCAATTGGTTTTACACGTTTTTATATGCAAAACAGGATATGTCGAACATCAATAGTCAGGAACTGGCTGGGTTTCGTGAACTTGCAAAGCATTATGCCTTCCTGACGAAAGCCCAACTAACAGCAATGATTAACACTAAAGAACTGACAGAGATCTGCTATGACTGCAAAAACTAAATTTAAAAGTCCTGCATTTGAGGCTATTCACAGCGCAGCGGCTGGATTGTCCAGCGTCGATGCTATTTCTGCTGAAACGATGCGTACTTTTGACAAAGCCTGCCTGACCAGCGTGCAAGACTTACAACCTGTTGAGATAAAAGCACTGCGGGAAAAATTAAAAGTGAGTCAGCCCGTCTTCGCTCACTATCTCAATACCAGCGTTTCAACTGTACAAAAATGGGAAAGTGGCGCTAAACGCCCCAATGGCATTTCATTAAAACTGCTCAGCATTGTGCAAAAACACGGGCTGGAGGTGCTGCTGTAAATAGAACGTAGATAATGCGTTCACCTACTGTCAGTTCCGATACCGGATGCGGCGTGAACGCCTTATCCACCCTACAGGTCAGGCGCGGTCTGTAGGCTGATAAGACGAAGCGGTTTTAATGCAGCCAGTGAACGCCCTCGGCAGGCTGAAAGAACGCGTTATAGCGCATCTGAAAAGCATTAATATCCTGCATTTCAGGTTCGGTTTCGCGCAGAAAACCCAGCGCCAGCCTGACCTGAGCATCGGTAATCGGCGCGGCAAGGCGGGCTTTTTGTAAAATCCGATGCCATTGCAGCAGGTTCTGTTCGCTACCATCGACAATGACAATTTGCCAGATGAGCAATACCTGCGCGGCGTTTTGCAGGTGCGACTCATCCGGGCGATGCAAATAACGTAAAAATTCGTCACCGGCTGACTTTCCCATTTGATCGACCATCGACTCCACGGGTACGACATCGATATTCAGCCGATCGCTGAGACGGCGAATCGCTTTTCTGGCCCCGGATGTCAGCACCCGAAAACCAACCACAAACACTACCGCCAGCGTGGCGAGCATTATCCAGATCATGAGTTCTCCTGCGTAATCAGAACTCATGATATCTGGAAACCCTCGCCAGTTACTAATCCACCAGAATAATCTTCAGTGCAAACAGAGCTGCGACCACCACCACACACAGGTTCAGATCGCGCCAGCGCCCGGTGCACACTTTCATGATGCAGTACGACATAAAGCCGAGTGCAATCCCTTCGGTGATCGAGAAAGTAAAGGGCATCATCACCGTGGTAATAAATGCGGGCACCGATTCGGTAAAATCATCCCAGTTAACGCGCGCCAGGCTCGAAGTCATCAGCACGCCAACAAAGATTAACGCTCCGGCGGTTGCGTAAGGAGGAACCATCGCCACCAGCGGTGAGAAGAACATAACCAACAGGAACATAACGCCGACCACAACCGCAGTCAGCCCCGTGCGACCACCGACTGCCACACCAGAAGTACTTTCAATATAGGCGGTAACAGACGAGGTGCCGATAAACGCGCCCGCCACCGAACTGACGCTATCAACATATAGCGCCTTATTCATATTGGGGAATTGACCGTTACTATCTATTAAGCCAGCTTTATCAGTTACACCAATTAATGTTCCTGACGAATCAAATAGGTTGATCAGCATAAAGGAGAAAATGATACCGGCGAGTTCAAGTGTTAACGCGCCGCTCAAATCTACTTCACCAATGACGCCGCTAATATCAGGCGGAATGGAATAGACGCCGCTAAAATGAACATCACCGAAAAATAAGCCACAGCAAGACGTCACCACAATAGAAACCAGCACCGCGGCATGAAAATGACGTGATGACAACACGGTTATAATAAAAAACCCTAAAATACCTAACAACACGCCGTGAGAACTTAAATCGCCAATCATCACCAGGGTGTCTTTATTGGCGACAATAACGCCAGTGTTTTTTAATCCCATTAAGGCAATAAATAATCCGATTCCGCTGGTGATACCAATACGTAAACTTAATGGAATGTTGGAGATCATCCAGTAACGGATACGAAACAGCGTGAGCAAAAATAGCCCAATTGCGCCCCAGAATATCGCGCCCATCCCGGTCTGCCAGGAGATACCCATCGCCCCCACGACCACGAACGCAAAGAAGGCGTTCAGCCCCATTGCCGGAGCCAGCGCCACGGGTAAGTTAGCAAATATCCCCATCGCAATACTGCCGATACCGGCAATCAAACAGGTGGTAACAAACACCACTTTCGGGTCCATTTGTGCCGCGCCGAGGATTTGCGGGTTCACAAAAACGATGTACACCATGGTTAAAAAAGTGGTCATCCCCGCAATCAATTCTGTGCGGACGGTGGTCCCATGCTGAGGTAGTTTAAATAATCGCGAAAGCGTCCCTGATTCATTACTCACGTAATCGGTATTGTCATTATTCATTTTTTTGTCCATTGGAGGAGATTTAATCCCTTGCTTTTGTAAAACAAATGACAACAACGGTTCAGTGATAATTATCACATTTCAATTGCACATTAATGGATATTCTTTAATAATCTCGCGACGTTTCTTTATGATAAATAATAATCAAATTGATAAAATCAAAATGAGAAAAATATGAATAATTCTATTAACCATAAATTTCATCACATTAGCCGGGCGGAATACCAGGAATTGTTAGCCGTTTCCCGTGGCGACGCTGTTGCCGATTATATTATTGATAATGTCTCTATTCTCGACCTGATCAATGGCGGAGAAATTTCCGGCCCAATTGTGATTAAAGGACGTTACATTGCTGGTGTTGGCGCAGAATACACTGATGCTCCGGCTTTGCAGCGGATTGATGCCCGCGGCGCAACGGCGGTGCCAGGGTTTATTGATGCTCACCTGCATATTGAATCCAGCATGATGACGCCGGTCACCTTTGAAACCGCTACCCTGCCGCGCGGCCTGACAACTGTTATTTGCGACCCTCATGAAATCGTCAACGTGATGGGCGAAGCCGGATTCGCCTGGTTTGCCCGCTGTGCCGAACAGGCAAGGCAAAACCAGTACTTACAGGTCAGCTCTTGCGTACCCGCCCTGGAAGGCTGCGATGTTAACGGTGCCAGTTTTACCCTTGAACAGATGCTCGCCTGGCGGGACCATCCGCAGGTTACCGGCCTTGCAGAAATGATGGACTACCCTGGCGTAATTAGCGGGCAGAATGCACTGCTCGATAAACTGGATGCATTTCGCCACCTGACACTGGACGGTCACTGCCCGGGTTTGGGTGGTAAAGCACTTAACGCCTATATTGCTGCGGGTATTGAAAACTGCCACGAAAGTTATCAGCTGGAAGAAGGACGCCGGAAATTACAACTCGGCATGTCGTTGATGATCCGCGAAGGGTCCGCTGCCCGCAATCTCAACGCACTGGCACCGTTGATCAACGAATTTAACAGCCCGCAATGCATGCTCTGTACTGATGACCGTAACCCGTGGGAGATCGCCCATGAAGGACACATCGATGCCTTAATTCGCCGCCTGATCGAACAACACAATGTGCCGCTGCATGTGGCATATCGCGTCGCCAGCTGGTCGACGGCGCGCCACTTTGGTCTGAATCACCTCGGCTTACTGGCACCCGGTAAGCAGGCTGATATCGTCCTGTTGAGCGATGCGCGTAAGGTCACGGTGCAGCAGGTACTGGTGAAAGGCGAACCGATTGACGCGCAAACCTTACAGGCGGAAGAGTCGGCGAGACTGGCACAATCCGCTCCGCCATATGGCAACACCATTGCCCGCCAGCCAGTTTCCGCCAGCGACTTTGCCCTGCAATTCACGCCCGGAAAACGCTATCGGGTAATTGACGTCATCCATAACGAATTGATTACGCACTCCCGCTCCAGCGTCTACAGCGAAAATGGTTTTGATCGCGATGATGTGTGCTTTATTGCCGTCCTTGAGCGTTACGGGCAACGTCTGGCTCCGGCTTGTGGTTTGCTCGGCGGCTTTGGTCTGAATGAAGGCGCGCTGGCTGCGACGGTCAGCCATGACAGCCATAATATTGTGGTGATCGGTCGCAGTGCCGAAGAGATGGCGCTGGCGGTCAATCAGGTGATTCAGGATGGCGGCGGGCTGTGCGTGGTACGTAACGGCCAGGTCCAAAGTCATCTGCCGTTACCCATTGCCGGGCTGATGAGCACCGACACGGCGCAGTCGCTGGCGGAGCAAATTGACGCCTTGAAAGCCGCCGCCCGTGAATGTGGTCCGTTACCGGATGAGCCGTTTATTCAGATGGCGTTTCTTTCTCTGCCAGTGATCCCCGCGCTGAAACTAACCAGTCAGGGGCTGTTTGATGGCGAGAAGTTTGCCTTCACCACGCTGGAAGTCACGGAATAATAAAAAAAAGCCCGGCGTCATGCCGGGCAAAAGTCACCAGTTACGTTTATGCCACTGTCAACTGCTGAATTTTTTTCTCGCGGCGGATTTTGCGTTCTTCCATCACCGCCACTATCGCCATCAGGCAGATACAACCAATCGCGGCGATATCCAGCGCAGCGAAGGTGCCTGCCCAGCCGGTAAGGCCGAATACCGGCGTTCCATCGGCAATCATTCCCAGACCTAACTTGGCAAAGCTGTCACCAATCAGGTAAGCGAAGGTGCCTTTAATACCATCGGCAGCGCCAATCGCTTTTTTAGGTACAAAGCCAACAGCAGCCACACCAATCAACAATTGCGGGCCAAAGACCAGGAAACCCAACGCAAAGAGAGAAGCCAGGTAGATATATTCGTTGCTGGCATGTTGATACACACCGAGCGTGGCGATAATCAGCGCCAGCGCGATGCAGGCCACCAGGCCACGGCGACCGTTCGCCAGGTCAGAGAGCCAGCCCCACAGCAGCGTACCGACCAGCGCACCAGCTTCAAACAGCGTAAAGCCCTGAATCGCCACCGCTTTAGAGAGTTTCAGTTCCTGGAACGCGTACACGGTTGACCACTGGTCGATACCAATACGCACCACATAGAGGAAAATGTTGGCGAAGCACAGTAGCCAGATCACTTTGTTTTTCAGCACATACTCAACAAAGATCTGCCACTTGGTCATATCGGTAGATTCTGTCTCTTTGTCCTCTTCGCTGATCTCCTCGCCGAACAGCTCTTCAGCTTTGCCGAGGCCATAAGATTCCGGGGAGTCGCTGCCGTAACGCAGGCCGATAAAACCGACAATCAGCGCGATAATCGACGGGAAAATAAACATGCCGATGACATGACCATCGAACAGGTAATTTGCGCCGAACAGCGCCACACCCGCTGCGCCTGCACCGCCAAGGTTGTGAGAAATGTTCCAGAAACCGAGGAATGTCCCGCGTTTACGACGCGGCGTCCATTTCGTGATGGTGGAGTAACTGCACGAACCGCCGGTACTCTGGAAAAAGCCGCTTAAGGCGTAGAAGGCAATCATCAGGAACAGGCTAACCGAGCCGCTGCCCATACTGGCGCTGAAGCCCAGCATACAAATGGCAGACAGGATCAGCATGAACGGCAGGAATTGTTTGGTGTTTTTGCCGTCGGCGTAGTAGGAAACCAGCGTTTTACCCACGCCATAAGTGATGGAGAAACCCAGGCCGATCATCCCCAGCTGCGTCATGCTCAACCCGTAGGTCGAGATCATGTCGTTCTGCGCGATGTTAAAGTTCTTGCGAATCAGGTACATCGTCAGGTAGCCGATAAAGACCACCAGGTAGGATTGCATGAACGGTTTGAACCACATTTTGCGCCGCACTTCGAGCGGAAGGTCCAGGGTCGGCTTGCGAACCTGGTTTAAGAAAGCCAGCATGGGTTACTCCTGATTTCCCTTCATACTTCAACCCGCAGGTGCCTTAGCTGCACGCATTCCTCCCGGTCACATAGTTCACTATGCTCCCGGGACTCACGCGTTTGCTGCGTTCCTGCAACTTGAATTATTTTGGGAAAGAATTAATGAATGATGGCATTGTAAAAATCAGCAGCAAATCAGGCCTGAGATAGCGTCCAGGCAAAACCTGGAAAATTTCTTAGTTTTGCCGGATATGAAGTGAAAAGGTGAGATGCATCACGCTTCTCGCGGTGTCTGGGCGTTCAAAAAGGGCAGTAACAGCAGTGCGGAAATCCCGGCGGCAATGGCGATAACTACAAAAAATCCGCTCCAGTGCCAGGTATCGAGCACTTTCGCCAGCGGCCAACCAGCAAGCGACGCCCCCAGATAAGCAAACAAGCCGACAAATCCCGTCGCCGCCCCTGCCGCCTCTTTGTGGGAACATTCTGCCGCCGCCATGCCGATTAACATCTGCGGGCCAAAGACAAAAAAACCAATGGTGAAGAAGCAGGTTGCCTGCATCACGTAGCTGGCAAATGGCATCAGCCACAGCGAGCCGACTGAAAGCAAAATTCCGGCAGCGAAAATCAAATTCATCGGCCCGCGGTTGCCGTTAAACAGTTTGTCCGAGCCCCAACCCGCTACCAGCGCACCGATAAATCCGCCCAGTTCAAACATTGTCACTGCCGTATTCGCCGTGACCAAATCGACGCCCAGCGTCTCGGACATATACAAATTGCCCCAGTCGTTGATTGCCGCCCGGACCACATAGACCAGCACATAGCAAAACGAAAGCAGCCAGATATACGGATTCAGCAACACATACTTGGTGAGGATCTCTTTACGCGTCAGCCCTGCCCCTTCTTGTTGTTGAGCAATCTCCAGCGCGTCGTGTCGCCATTCACCGACCGCTGGTAAACCTAACGCCTGCGGGCGATCGCGCAGCCGCCAGCAGAGAAAAATCCCCACGACGATCGCCATACAACCAGCAATCATCATCCCGGCACGCCAGCCGTAATGCAGCGCAGCTGCTGCCATCACAATGGGAATGAGCGCACCGCCAACGTTATGCGCCGTGTTCCATAATGCCCACCAACCGCCGCGCTCGGTACGAGAATACCAGGCCGTTAACAGACGCGCACACACCGGTGAACCCCAGCCCTGGAAAAAGGCGTTCAGCACCCAGAGCACGGCAAACGCCCATAGCGACGTCGAGAAGCCAAACAGAATGTTGATGATGCCCGTGGCGATAAGCCCTATCCCCATAAAATAACGGGCATTTGAGCGATCGCTGACAATGCCGGAGACAAACTTCGACACGCCGTAGGTAATGTAAAACAGGGTCGCTAACAGGCCGATATCGCTACGGCTGAGCACGCCATTAGCAAGGATTTCTGGTACGGCGGCGTTAAAACTTTTCCGCGTGAAGTAAAACAGCGCGTAACCCAGCCAGATGGTCAGCAGAATATGCCGACGCCAGTAACGATAGCGGGCATCAATTTCATGTTTATCAGTCATTAATGGCGCATCGGCAGGCGCTTTCAGAAACGGCAACATCATCAAACCTTAGACATAGCGTTGAGGTAGAGAAACGCTGACACGCGTGCCGTGCAGACAGGAAATGGTCAAGGTGCCGCCCAGCGCCGTTACGCGCTCGCGCATTCCGGTGAGGCCAAAACCTTGTTGCCCGCAACCCGGCGGTAAACCGCTGCCATCGTCTTCAATCACCAGCATCAACCGTTCATCCTGCTGCCAGCCTTGCAGGGTGACCGCGCTGGCATCGGCATGTTTCACAATGTTGTTCAGCCCTTCCTGGCAGACGCGAAACAACGTCACTCGCTGGTTTTCACTTAACGCTGATTCATCGATTCGCCATTCGAGATGGCTGACAATGCCGCGCCCTTCCAGCTCCATTTCCCGCATCAGTGAGCGGATGGCCTGCTCCAGGGTGAGATCATCCAACTGGCGCGGACGTAACCGACCTAACAAACGGCGCACCGCATCGTAAACGCCCAGCGACAGTTGTTCGATGAGCTGCCCGCTCTGCTTCACACTGGCGTTATCTGCCGCAAGTCGCTGGACAATGCCCGCTTGAGTACGAATAGCAGTGATGGTCTGACCGATATCATCGTGCAGCTCACGCGCCACGTCGCGGCGCACGCTCTCTTCAGTTTCTAACAAACGTTCAGCGAGATGCTGATTGCGCGCCAGTTCTTTTTGCAGCGACTGGTTAAGTTCACGCAACCGCTGGATACCTGCGCCCAGTAACAACCCTGTCAGACTTTGCACCAGCAGTGAGAGCAATAAATCCACCGGATGATCGCGCCAGGTTTGACTGGCGATCAGCGCGATGGCGTTCATCAACGTCGCAATCAGCGCCCCTTGCCAGCCGTAGTGCCAGGCCAGCGCGATAATCGGCAGCGCCAGACAGAATGGCGTAAAGCGCGACAGTTCGTCCGGCAATCCCAACTGGAGCCAGAGACTGATAACAAACAGCAGCAAGTACCAGACCAGATGCCGCCCGCGCCAGTTGATCGGTTGAGAAACTAACGACGGCCCGAGCGGCAGCCAGATGTTATTGGCGAGATAGTGCCAGAACACCAGACATATCGGGGCCAGCGTCAAGCCGCCAGTTAAAGTCAGCAACAGCGCATTCCACGACTCTTTGCCGTGCCAAAGCCAGGGCAGCGACTGCAACAACGCCGCCGCCGTCAGCGCCGCACCCTGTAACAGCAAGGTGCGCCAGTCACGTTGATGGCGATAGCGCGAGATCAGCGCCACGGGCAATAACGTCAGTAAACTACCGATCATCAATAAGGAGAAATGGGTTAAACCGACCGCCTGCGTTAGCCAGTAAATCAGCAGCCATTCCGCGCCCAGCAATACGGGCCAGTATCCGCGCGGGCATTGCAGCATTAGCCCCAGACGCAGACCAAACGGAAATAACAGCACCGCCATATCAGGGCGCTCAACCAGGTGCAGGCTGATACTCCACAGGCAAAACCATGCGGCAGAGAAGATAAAAAAGCAGGCAATAACGGTAATTAAGCGGGAGAACAACGTCTTCATCACCAGCCATCAAACATGCGGCGCGCCAGTTCAACGTCGTTACTGACGCCCAGTTTTTCCATCAGATTGGCGCGATGGACGTGTACCGTTTTCGGTGACAAGCCCAGTTCGGCGGCAATCTCTTTCACCGCCATTCCTTGCGCCAGTTTTTCCGCCACCTGGCGTTCACGTTTGGTTAGCGGGTCCTGGCGACCGGATGCCAGTTTAATGGCAATATCCGGCGTCAGATAACAGCCGCCCGTGGCAACCGTATGCACCGCAGCAATCAGTTCATCCGGGCTACAGCGTTTGGAGAGAAAGCCGCGCGCCCCCGCGTTAAGCGCCTGCTCAACCAGCGCCGGACTGTCATGAACAGAGAGCATAATCGTCGCCATACCTTTCGGCAGCTGGCTTAGCAGCTCCAGACCGGAGATATCAGGCATGGAGATATCGCAAATACACACCTGCACACCGCGCCCCGGCAACCCCGCCAGCGCCTCGCGCCCCGAACCAAACTCGGCAACTACTTGCAAATCAGGTTCCAGCCCCAGCAACTGCGCAAAGCCGGAGCGGACGATGAGGTGATCGTCTATAAGGGCAACGGTGATCATAATTGGGTCCTGGCGGATAAAAAACGCGCATACCTTAACGATAAGCGCGATGTTGTTCAAGTTGGATATGGGGTATGTATTGGCTTAATGATGTTGGGCTTATCGTCAAAACGCTTACCTGAAAGGTAAGCGTTTGGTACGTATTATTGAGAAAAAGCGAATTATTTGTAGGTTGCGATTGCAATATTGCCTGAAAAATTTCTCCTCCTGTTGCGGAAATCGTTTTCAGGTAACAAAGAGTCATCCAGAAACCTATAATCTTCAGCGGAACGCTCATTAAGAGAGTCATCCACTGAGTCGTTATGAATATAATCCTCACCGTATGTTCGATAAATGAAATTAGCAATATTAAAATCGTTACCAGCTTCATTTATTTCGGCTTTTACAATATAATGAGTTTGTGTAAATGTATGCAGTGAAAAGTCAGCAAAAAGAAAATTTGTTTTTCCCATCAAAGCACAAAACCCTGGGTTACTATTAAACCCGGCAGAAATAGAATTGCTTGCCTGTATTGCATTAATATCCCCCCTATCAAGCGCGACAGGAAATGCCTGTGAACAAGCATAATACAGGTTACCTATTCCTGAAATACTGGAGAGGCAAGAAATAATATTTTCTCTGGTTTTTTTCTCAACACCATCTTTCTGTAGAGAGTTTCTCACAATATTACATTCATCTGGCGTAAATACAATTTCACTAAAAAGTTTTTCGAAATCTTTATATTTTCTAACACCTCCATGACCAGACAAAGCCATGGTTTTACTCCTCAGTAATTCATGGATAGTGCTATTTATTTTAACTCCACAACATGCAATAAATGAGCTAGCCTCTCCAACATGTCTTGATGCATCAGCAAGAAGTGCACTAAACTCTCCCTCCCGAACATCTAGTTTTTTTATGTCTGATTTATAACTACAATCATCTGGAATTAATTTATCTGGAATCAATTCATATTGGATTGATTTATCTGGAGTTGATTGAGTTTGTTCATATAACGCTTTTTTTAATTGGTGCTCAGCATCAGTAACTCCACTGCTGAGTTCATTTTTAAAATTATTATTAACAACTTCTAACTTAAGAGCATTTGCAGCAACTGTTACTTTTGAGAGTTGATACTTTTCCAATACATCGTGCTCTGATAATAACCCTATAAACTCTTTCACATTTCGACCACTAAAATCCCTATCCCTACTCTTTTTTTCCAAACTCTTGCCATTTAACTCACGATACACATCAGTGACTTTAAATTTATCACTGCCGGTCTGCTCAATTTTTATATAGCTATCCATGCCTGTGGTAGCGATCCATGTTTTATAATTCGCATTCGCTGATTCAGGCGTAACATGAAAATAAGAAACCAATTTACCACTGATATCATGCCGATAGATATGAAAAGAATCTAAAATGTATAATAATATATTTCGGAAAACTTCACGAAAAGTGGCATCTTTAGATAATGTTCTACAATTATCGAGCAGGCCGCTTTGCTCCATCGCATCAAATGCAGCAATATTACCCTCGATACTATCTCTTAGACTCTGGCTAAGACCCTGACTCTGACTCTGAAACTGGCTATTATCATTCTCTGTTTCCGTTGGATATGAATAACTCGTCACACTAACCATAGTAACCTCGCAATATGACACTTTGCATATTTTGACATTGTTAGAAGTATCAATGGCTAGCATGATAAATATCTCAATGCTAACCGCTATATTTCATTTATTTCAATAATAAGACTATAGTGCCGTTAATTTTTATCGATTTCCCCAATGCAATTGCATCACTAACACCACTTATTCACTATCAAAAATCGCTCATTTTTTTTCAAAAAGACTGTTTACACACAGACGGTTAACAATACGCGTTCACCTTAATGATAAACGCGATTTATCAGGCAAAAATCATAAATCAGCAGTTGTTGCGGCACCGAAAAATGTAAAAGTGACTTTATCGATTTTGGAGTTTTGTTCGTCGACCCTACCGGTAGTAAAATAACGAGAACACTGAAGCTTAACTTCATTTCCAACATTATTAACCGCCATCGAATACATCTTCTGACTAAACCCATTTATAGTAAAATCCATTTCATTAAGATACTTTCCAGACCCAAAAAAAGCATTTCCTGATTTTTTTAAATGCAATGTTAATGAAGTGGCACCATCCAAACTCTTTGAGAGTAACTCGCGAACATCTTGAGATGTATGTTGTAAGCGAGTCTGATAGCCTTGTGCGGAAGAATAATAAAAACATGTAATCCCCTGAGGACTGGCTAAGCAAGCGATTATTTCATCAATCTTATCATCCGTAATATTACCGTTTGATTGTTTTAATAATTCTCTTACCTCAGCACAATCATTAACATCAAAGCAAAGCTGTTTAACCATTTCTTCAAGTGTGTTTTGAATATATTTTGGATCTTGTTCAATTTTTTCAATTTTGTTTGCAAACTTTTTAAGAATATCTTTACTTAACTCAACACCACAGCAAGTTATTTTTGCAGCACCACTTGGTTTAGTTTGTTCTTTTATACATCTATGAGCATCCATAGTCATAGAGTGTAAATAATCCTCAGTAATATCAATTTTTTCCTGAACAGGTAAATGGCCCTCATCTTTTTGAATTCGCAGGTTTAATAAATCATATGTATTACTCACAATGTCTGCAGGCATTTCGTAACTACAATCCGTATTCATCATAACAATACTATTAACTAATTTTTTCCTCAAAACCGTGTCAGCAGAATGTGTTTCTAACGCAGCAGTTTTTTCAGACAGCGATTTGATAATAGTCGCCACAGCCACTCCAGAATATGATGTTTCTTTTACTATTTTTTTTGTATTTTTTTCACCTGCATCAAACTGTATAACTTTAAAGGATTTGCCACCTGTTTGTTCGATTACGGTATATTCGTTCTCTCCAGTTGCCGCCATCCAGGTACGATTACCATTATTTTCAGTGCCTGGCATAGGGTGAAAATAGTTAAGGATTTCGGTATTAACACTGCGAGAACCGGACATAATATTTGCTATTAAGCGTTTTATTTCCTGTAACATCCATTTTGCGAAATTACTGCCAGGTGAATATTTTTTCTCGTTATTTGTGATATTAAGCTCAGCAGCAATAATTCTATTTTTATCCAAAAAGGTGGAGGGGCAGGGATTTGACATCATTGTTCCGCTGTTTATAGGGCTTGCCATAATATACCTCACGATGAACCATTAATTAATAGAATGCTGGTCATGACCACTGGTATAGACAGCAATCAGAATTTAACACCATCGCTGGAAATTTTTAGCCCTAACTGTCAACCCCCTGGTTATCGGTGCAGCGACTTAAATTAACGTCCTGGGCTAATAAATTGTGCCTGAGATGGTCTCTGGCACAATTTCACCCTATATATCTGAACGGATCTATCAAAAATCGCTCATCAGTAACCCCCCCGAGCGGTTTAATATTGCTCCTTACTGAAAAAACACCGCAATCTTGTTAAACATTGTCGGATCGGACTGATTACGCTGCACTTTCACCACATCTTCCAGCTTATCGATTTGGCTTATCATCTGCTCCAGACGCTGGTCGTCATTGACCAGTAGCCAGATATGGCTTTTGTCGCTGTCCTGAATCGGCAGGCAGAGAATGCCTTCGACGTTAAAAGCGCGACGGGCAAAAAGGCCACAAACGTGGGTCATTACGCCCGGATGGTTGCGAACGGTGAGCTCCAGAATTACGTTGTCATGAGTTGTGTTTTGCATGGCTTATTCCCCCACCATTTCAGTATTCGCCGCACCTGGCGGCACCATCGGGTACACTTTTTCTTCGGCATCAATGCGCACATGGATCAGCGCCGGACCAGGGCGATTGATGATTTCCTGCAATGCAGCCTGCGGATCGGCTTCGTTATTCAAATCACAGGTTTCGAGGCCGAATCCGGCGGCAATCTGCATAAAGTTGATTTTTCCCGGATAGGTAGCGGCAAAAACGCCCTGCTTGTAGAACAGACTCTGTTGCTGATGTACCAGCCCCAGCGCTTCGTTGTTCATCAGAATGATTTTGACATCCAGCTGATTTTCACTGGCGGTCGCCATCTCCTGAATATTCATCATCAGGCTGCCGTCGCCGGAGAAGCACAACACTTTGCGATCCGGGTTCGCCAGCGCCGCGCCAATCGCCGCAGGCAGACCAAAGCCCATCGTGCCCAGCCCACCGGAGGTCAGCCACTGGCGTGGGCGATTGAGCGGATAAGCTTGCGCGGTCCACATCTGATGCTGACCCACATCGGTGGTGATAATCGCATTGTCATCGACACAGGCGGCAACGGCGTTGATCAGGCCGTAATGGCTTAATGGATCGCACGCTTTCGGGATTGGACACGGGAATTCGCGCTGCAAATCCGCTACCAACTGGTGCCACTCTGCACGCGGTTGCGCTTCCACCTGCGGGATCAGCTGCGCCAGCACGTCATCAACATCCGCCTGAATCGCTACGTGCGGCTGCTTGATTTTACCCAGCTCTGCGCGGTCGATATCGACATGAATAATTTTGGCATTCGGGCAGAACTGCTCGGTTTTGCCAATCGCCCGGTCATCAAAACGCGCGCCGAGAACAATCAGCAGATCCGCCTCCTGCAAGATATAGTTGGTGCTGCGCACGCCGTGCATTCCCAGCATACCCAGCGACAACGGATGCGCTTTTGGCAACATGCCCAGCGCCATTAAAGTCATGGTGGTAGGCAGCTGCGCTTTCTCCGCCAGTTCACGCACTCGCGCAGGCGCATTGATCACACCACCGCCCAGATAAAGCACCGGGCGTTTGGCAGCATTAATCATTGCCGCTGCGTCACGAATGCTTTCTTCGCTAAAGGCGGGCGCGACGGCTTTTTCTGCCACCGCGGGCTGTGCTTCAATCTCAAAAACTGCCGTTTGCACATCCTTAGGAATGTCTATCCACACCGGGCCAGGGCGGCCTGATTGCGCAATACGGAAGGCATCGCTCATGACCTGCGGGAGTTCTTCGATATGTCTGACCAGATAGTTGTGTTTGGTGATGGGGATAGAGATGCCGTAGGTGTCGACTTCCTGGAAGGCGTCGGAGCCAATCATCGAGGCAGGAACCTGACCGGTGATGCAAATCAACGGGATGGAGTCCAGCCGCGCATCGGCAATGGCGGTCACCAGATTAGTCGCACCCGGTCCGCTACAGGCCATACAGACCGCCGGTTTACCGTCGGTGCGCGCCATTCCCTGAGCGATAAACCCCGCGCCCTGTTCATGGCGAGCCAGAATATGACGGATTTGCGTGCTTTGGCTTAAGGCATCGTAAACAGGCAGGATAGAACCGCCCGGAATGCCCGTCACAATCTTAATGCCCTGCTGTTCCAGGAAATGAACGATAAATTCTGCGCCGGTAAAGCGCTTACGCGTTGATGTTGTGCCCGAACTTGCCATGCTCCAGTCCTTTTCTTCTGGGCCGACTTTCCGGGAGGTGCTTAAACGAAAAACCCCGCCCGGTTTGCGCCGGCGGGGTTTTGGAATCGTGTGTTGTTCCAGTCCCTACGGCGCATTGCCGACGACCACCACCACACGCACGACGACCACTGCGGCGGATGGCGCAGTTGGTAGTAGTTTTGCGTTGAGCATGGAAGTAGTCATTGGGGACCTTGTTGGTTTTGTGTTTAACAATATTTATACAAGCACAGCTTTACAGGGGAGACAATGGAAAATTTTTCAGCAAGGGAAAATTGAGGGGTTGATCACGTTTTGTACTGTACTGCAGGTAACAAAAAACCCCGCCGGAGCGAGGTTTCGTCAGCCGCCCGCGGCTGGTAACCGCAAAGCACACTGTATTATGTCAACACAGAAAGTATACGTGTTCCGCGCAAAACGCGCAATTTCGGCACGAATTTTGACGTATTTAGTGCATAGTTGAGTATCGATCACAGTTTGCGTTTTGTCCAAATATTACTGTTTATTTATACAGCAAACTTCTATAATATCACTGTACGCAATGTGTTATGCGGGGGCCGCATCGTTACCCGGCGCACTAAGTCCTGGCTGAAACGGGTGGTGCCGTCAGCGCCTTAACCCCGCGTGAGCACACTGTGTTATGTCAACGAGCACAACGTTTCTCCTTGAGATACCGCGTGCACAACAGCTGGCAACAGGCAGCGGAAAGGTACGTCAGCTGGCAGTGCTCCTGAACCACAGGAGACGCGTATGAGCCTGGTGGATATCGCCATTCTTATCCTCAAACTCATTGTTGCAGCACTGCAACTGCTTGATGCTGTTCTGAAATACCTGAAGTAATTCAGATTCAAGTCGCACCAAAGGGGGGCGGGTAACCGCTCCCCTTTCATATTTAGCGTGCGGGTTGGTGTCGGATGCGATGCTGATGCATCTTATCCGCCCTACCATCCCTCCCGGCAACATTTATTGCCGCTTTTGTTTACATATTCTGCCGCTAAACAATTCCCCATTCCTGGCGTATATCTGGCTAACATTTATCAATGTGATAGATTCCTCTCCCGCATTTATGGGAATGCGTAGTGACTTATTCTAATTATTTTTATAAAAGCATCCGTGATAATGAAAAGGCATAGAAACGTCAATTTGTTATTGATGTTGGTATTACTCGTGGCCGTCGGTCAGATGGCGCAAACCATTTATATTCCAGCTATTGCCGATATGGCGCGCGATCTCAACGTCCGTGAAGGGGCGGTGCAGAGCGTAATGGGCGCTTATCTGCTGACTTACGGTGTCTCACAGCTGTTTTATGGCCCAATTTCCGACCGTGTGGGTCGCCGACCGGTGATCCTCGTCGGAATGTCCATTTTTATGCTGGCAACGCTGGTCGCGGTCACGACCTCCAGTTTGACAGTATTGATTGCTGCCAGCGCGATGCAGGGGATGGGCACCGGCGTTGGCGGCGTAATGGCGCGTACTTTGCCGCGTGATTTATATGAACGGACACAGTTGCGCCACGCTAACAGCTTGTTAAATATGGGGATTCTTGTCAGTCCGTTGCTCGCGCCGCTAATCGGCGGTCTGCTGGATACGATGTGGAACTGGCGCGCCTGTTATCTCTTTTTGTTGGTACTTTGTGCCGGTGTGACCTTCAGTATGGCCCGCTGGATGCCGGAAACGCGTCCGGTCGACGCACCGCGCACACGCCTGCTTACCAGTTATAAAACGCTTTTCGGTAACAGCGGTTTTAACTGTTATTTGCTGATGCTGATTGGCGGTCTGGCCGGGATTGCCGCCTTTGAAGCCTGCTCCGGCGTGCTGATGGGCGCGGTGTTAGGGCTGAGCAGTATGACGGTCAGTATTTTGTTTATTCTGCCGATTCCGGCGGCATTTTTTGGGGCATGGTTTGCCGGACGTCCTAATAAACGCTTCTCAACGTTGATGTGGCAGTCGGTTATCTGCTGCCTGCTGGCTGGCTTACTGATGTGGATCCCCGACTGGTTTGGCGTGATGAATGTCTGGACGCTGCTCGTTCCCGCCGCGCTGTTCTTTTTCGGTGCCGGGATGCTGTTTCCGCTGGCGACCAGCGGCGCGATGGAGCCGTTCCCCTTCCTGGCTGGCACCGCGGGCGCGCTGGTCGGCGGTCTGCAAAACATTGGTTCCGGCGTGCTGGCGTCGCTCTCTGCGATGTTGCCGCAAACCGGTCAGGGCAGCCTGGGGTTGTTGATGACCTTAATGGGATTGTTGATCGTGCTGTGCTGGCTACCGCTGGCGACGCGGATGTCGCATCAGGGGCAGCCCGTTTAAGCTCACGTCACCGCAGCATCGTCATCAGCTCCATGGGAGAACGATGCTGCTTTATCAGATCACGCATCACCCGCATATGCGGCGCAGAGTAAGAATAAAACGCCTGATAGCCCGCACAAAGCACGCTGTCTGGCATCTCCTCCCGAGCGTGCGGACACAGCAGATGCCAGTCGCACGCCTGGCAGCCACGGCGCGGTTGCGGGTTTTCGCTGCCACACCATTTTTGTAAGGTGGCGTCAAAAAGCTCAATCGAGATACGACTGATATCTGCCCGCACCCAACACTCAAACAGGGCAATTAAAAATTTCCCCCACAGCTCTGCTGTCACCGAAGCGGCCGTCAGATCGCCCCGGTCATCAAATTCAAGATGGGGAATGAGCTGTACGGAGCGGATACCCCGTTGTTTGAAATTGTGATAAAAATCGGCAGGTTGCAGAGCATCCTTGTACTCTACAACCAGTTTATGCCTGTCCTCTTCAGCATCAATGACCTGACTTCCTGTCATGCGACTCTCTCAATAAATACGATAAGTTGATGTATATGCGTTACAGCAAACAGTATTGCGAGAGATAACACCGCGAGGGAGATCAAAAATTTGTCACGGACTACGTGAAATTGGGAAAAATCGCTATTCGTGACATCCATTAAATTACGATTACGGGTGTAGTGCCAGAGGATCAGCGCCACGATGGCGAGGATGCCAATCGAAATCCAGAATAACATGCCCGCCTGGTGCCAGTTGTGTTTGATAGCCAACGCCATCAACGCGCCGTAGCCCAGCATGGTACGAAACCACGCCAGTGATGTACGCTCCGGCTGCAGTCCTGGGTCGGCAATGCGTCTGGCTTTGCGGCTATCCGGCATACAACACCAGCCCCATAACGATCACCGCTACGACCATCAATATTAAGCTGATGATTAATAAGCTGTTGGTGTAGGGCAGGTCCTCTTTCAGACGCATCGCTTTTTCATTGCGTAACCAGCGCAGGTAGCCATACATCGCTAACCCGCCGGAAAACAGACACAACAACAACGCCAGCAGTTCGCGAATGACGGGCGTGGCGAAATCTGGCGCAAGTTGATCAAGCCCAACCCCCGCCGCCAGAAAGCCTAGTGCGGTACGGATCCACGCCAGAAAAGTACGCTCATTAGCCAGCGAGAAGCGATAATCAGGTGCTTCTCCGAGGCGGGAAATTTTCATTGTTGCTCCTTGTAAACTGTTCCTCGCCGAAAAAGTAGGCCAGGAACAGCAATAATGCATCAGAACTTCTGTTTTTTCTCTTCCACCTTCACCCCTTGTGTCGGTAGGCCAGTGTCATAGTCGCGTACTACTGGCGAATAGCCATCTTGTGGGCGTGGACGAAATGCCCCCATCCAGCGCGGCTGTGCATCTTTACGCCACGGACGCAGGCTCCATTGATAACTGCGGAACGGATCGCGAATTTTGTCCATGTAATCCAATAAGGCGTCATGCATTTTGCTGCGAACGTCTGCAAAACGGATATCATCGATCAGGTTATGCATTTCATTTGGGTCATTACGGCGATCGTAAAGTTCATCACTGGTGAAGAGGTTGAGCACCAGTTTAAAGTCATCCGTCACCCAGCAACGCACCGGAATAAAACCGCCAAAGCTGTCATGCTCAATCTCGTAGCGGTTAAATTCCACCATTACGCCGCGTGGCTCTTTCACTGCAAGGATATTTTCCCCCAGCAGAATCTCTGGTTTTTCAATATCTGCCAGCGCCATCATTGTCGGCAGTAAATCGATATGACTGACTGGCGTATCGACCTGTCGCCGCTCCCCTTGCGGCGAACGGATGATCAGCGGAATACGGGTGATGTCGTCATACATCGCCGCTCCTTTACTGATCAGCTTATGTGCACCCATCATTTCACCGTGATCGGAGGTATAAATGACCCACGTATTTTCACGTTGCTCTGGCGTTAAGGCATTGATGACCCGTCCGATTTGGTCATCAACAAAGTCATTGCAGGCAAAATAGAGCGGATGGTGATAAAGCCCGTCATCACCTACTGGCGATGGCATCGCCTGCGCCCATAAGCGGTGATGTTCCGGTTTGTTCGCCAGGTCATCCTGTGATTTCTCGCCAAGTTCGTAGTAAAAATCAGCGTATTTCTCTAAATACTCCACCGGACAGGTGAACGGGTGATGCGGCTCATCATACGAAACCACCATCAGGAAGGGTTCCTCGGCGCGCGCGGGCTGTTGCAGAAAATCTACCGCCCGATTGCTGATGCGGTGCGCCCAGGTGAAGGTTTCGTCGATATGGTTCGCCTGTAAATCCTCAACGCTGTTTAGGCCATTGCGCCACAGGCTGATCTCTTTTTCCGTCAGTTCGCTAAGGTAGTTCGCCCCATCGAACCAGTAATCAGCGTCCCACTCCGGCGGACACTCGCCAGTGCCGAAATAGTCATGACCGTCGAGATGCCATTTGCCGATGTAACAGGTGTGATAGCCGGCATCCTTAAAGTAGCGTCCCATAGTGGAGATGTTTTTGCCCGGCGCGACGTTGTTGGTCCACGGGCCGGACTGGTTAGCGTAGATACCGGTAAACAGCCCGGCGCGCGCTGGTGTACAAACCGGTGAACAGGTGTAGGCGGAATTAAAGCGAATACTTTCCGCCGCCAGACTATCAATATTTTGCGTATTCAGCGGCTTACCGCTATAGCAACCGACCATATTGGTGGCCTGGGTATCGGTCATGATGAACAGAAAATTGGGGCGTTTCATAGGCTATCCTTCGCGTCGGGAGTAAAGGTTACGGCTGGGTCGTGACGATGCCGCCAGCTGTCAAAAATCAGGTAGACAATCACTACGGCAGCGATGAAATAACTGATCATCGCTAACCAACGCGTACCGTAGCCGCCGAATTCAGCCAGCCCGGCATAGACGCCAATCATCGCGAACAGGATGCCAATTGACGCGATCTTGACGTTTTTCCACGGTTTCATGTCCACCGCAAACGCATCTTTGAAGGTGAACGGCGTGGCGCGCGGTTTGAGAAAACCGATCACCAGCATCACGACCACGTTGATGCAGAACGTACAGGCCAGCACATAGAGGAAATGGAAGTCGAACTTCACCAGATAGTTGATGGTGATGTAGCTGATTATGCCAATCCCCATCGCCACTTTTGCCGCCAGCGCCGGGATGCGCGGGAAGAAAAAGCCCATAATGATGATGGTAACCAGCGGCACGTTGTAAATGCCGTTGAGCTGTTTCATCCAGCTATACAGCCCCTGCGGCGCGTTGGCGATCCACGGCGCTACCAGCACCGAAACGATAGCGATAAAGAAACCAAATTTGCGCCCGACGGTGACCAGCTGTTGCGGCTCGGCATTCTGGTTAATGATGCGACGGTAAATACCCATACTGAATAACGTACTGGCGCTATTCAGAAAGCCGTTGAAGGTACTGATCACCGCACCAAATAACACCGCGCCGAAGAAACCCACCAGTGGCACTGGCAGAACGTTATTGACCAGCGTCGGGTAGGCCATGTCGGCTTTCGGTAGATCCTGATACAGATGAAACGCAATCAACCCTGGCAGCACCAGTACCAGCGGGTCGAGCATTTTCAGCACCGCCGTTAACAGCGCCCCCTTTTGCCCTTCCGCCAGGCTTTTTGACGCCAGCGTGCGTTGCACGATGCCCTGATTTGTACACCAGTAAAAGGTGTTCACCAGAATTAAACCGGTAAATGCCGCGCCAATCGGCAAGGGATCGGTCGGGCCGCCGACTGAGTTTAATTTCTCGGCGTGAACGGTGGTGAGTTGCTCAATGCCCTGCATAAAGCTGCCCTTGCCCATCGCGATCAGGCCAAATATCGGCACCATCAACCCGCCGATAACCAGACCAATACCGTTAATGGAGTCCGCCACTGCCATTGCGCGCAGTCCGCCGATCACCGCATACAAAATTCCCGCCAGACCAAGCAAAATTACCAATAGCCAGATAGCCGCACCGTGAGAAATCTGTAGCGATTCCCCGACGTGAAACAGGCTGTTGAGCGCCAACGCGCCGGAGTAGAGAACAATCGGCAGAAAGCAGACGCCGGTGGCAATGAGGAAGCAGAAGTCGATGATAATACGCGTCGTTTTATCATAACGTTCCTCCAGAAAATCGGGGATGGTGGCAATGCCGCGCTTCAGATAGCGCGGTAAAAAGATTAGCGCGAGGAAGATCAGCGTCACCGCTGAAGTCACTTCCCAGCCCATCACCGACATGCCGCTTTTGTAGGCCTGCCCGGAAAGACCAACCAGTTGTTCCGTGGAAAGGTTGGTTAGCATTAACGAAGCGGCAATAACCGGCGCTTTTAGTGAACGTCCGGCAAGAAAATAGCCTTGTTGCGATCCGGTATCTGTTTTGCGGACCTTCCACCAGGTGATCACCGCCACCAGCAGCGTAAAACCGACAAAACTCAAGATTTGTAACGAATTCATCTCATAGCCCTTATTTATGTTTATGTCCCGGACGCATGAATATAGGGAGAGGTAAAATGCGTCGGGTCAGGCAGTCAGATTCTTAAAATACAAACATCGTATCCCTGAACGGATTGTTTTCTGTTAAGTTCAGGTTGTGAGCATAATTCGCCGGAGGGATATTAAAATGAATGGAAACTTGCAAAGTTCGGATGTAAAAAACGAAACTCCGTACAATATTCCCTTATTGATTAACGAAAATGTGATCTCCAGCGGAATTTCTCTGATCTCGCTCTGGCATACCTACGCCGACGAGCATTATCGGGTGATCTGGCCGCGGGACAAGAAGAAACCGCTTATCGCCAACTCATGGGTTGCGGTGTATACCGTACAAGGATGTGGGAAAATTCTTTTAAAGAATGGTGAACAAATAACTCTGCATGGCAACTGTATTATATTTTTAAAGCCAATGGATATTCACTCTTATCACTGTGAAGGTTTAGTCTGGGAACAGTACTGGATGGAATTTACCCCCACCAGTATGATGGATATTCCCGTTGGTCAGCAAAGCGTTATTTATAATGGCGAAATTTATAATCAGGAACTCACCGAAGTTGCTGAGTTAATTACTTCACCAGAAGAAATAAAAAATAATCTGGCAGTCGCTTTTCTGACGAAAATTATTTATCAGTGGATTTGTCTTATGTACGCAGACGGTAAAAAAGATCCACAACGGCGGCAAATTGAAAAACTAATTGCCACTTTACATGCCAGTCTGCAACAACGCTGGAGCGTAGCTGATATGGCTGCCACGATCCCCTGTAGCGAAGCCTGGTTGCGTCGTCTGTTTTTACGCTATACCGGCAAGACGCCGAAAGAATATTACCTCGATGCACGTCTGGATCTGGCGCTATCGCTATTAAAGCAACAAGGGAACTCGGTTGGCGAAGTCGCTGATACGCTCAACTTCTTCGACTCCTTTCATTTCAGCAAAGCCTTTAAACATAAATTTGGTTATGCGCCGTCAGCCGTGCTAAAGAATACGGACCAGCACCCAACGGATGCCAGTCCACACAATTAACGTAACTCTGGCCAGTACGCTTTGTTGGCCTCCAGCAAATCATCCAGAATAGCTTTGGCGACCGAGGCGCTCGGTACCGTTTTCGACAACGTAATCGCCTGCCACAGGTGCTGATATGAACGCTGTTCCCAGGCGTCCACGACCAGTTTTTCCACCGCCACTTGCTGACTCATTAACCCTTTCTGAAACTGCGGGATATCGCCGACCACCAGTGGTTCTGGTCCGTTGTGCCCGACCAGACACGGGATCTCGACCATCGCTTCATCATCAAAGTTATGGATTGCCCCGTTGTTAGGCACAATCAGCAACATCCGCTCCTGAGTGTTGAAGGCAATTGCCGCCGCCAGATCGACGATGTATGACGCATGTTCGTCAATTTCCAGCTTGCCCGCCGCTGAATTTCCTGCCGCCGTAATGGCGCGGCAAGCATCGAAAACCTGTTTCTCGCGATGTTCCATCACCTCATTCGCGCGGGTATGTTCAGGGTTGGAATGCTGAACGACATAATCCGGGAAGAGATAATATTTCAGATAGGTATTCGGTAATGTATCCGGGTCCAGAGCCTGGACATCCCGCGCTTTTGCATAGGTGTCGTTCCAGCTCGCTTCAGTATGTGTATCTTGCTGCGGTGGAACATAACCGTGCTTAGAGACATATTGCCGCAGCTGGGGCATCAGGTCGTTGCCCTGCAAATCTTCAATTGATGTCCACCAGCCAAAGTGGTTCAGGCCGTAGTAGCGCACGCGCATATGTTTGCGATCTTGCAGCCCAACAATTTGCGCCATCCGGCTTTCAATACCGATTGGCATGTCACAGATGTTGAGGATTTTCGCATTCGGGCGCAGACGACGCGTGGCTTCTGCGACAATAGCTGCCGGGTTGGAGTAGTTGAGCATCCAGGCATTTGGTGAATATTTTTCCATATAATCCACCAGTTCCAGGACGCCGCCAATGGAACGCATGCCGTACGCTATTCCGCCGGGTCCGCAAGTTTCCTGACCAACAACGCCGTGGCGCAGCGGGATTTTTTCATCCAGTTCGCGCATCGGGTATTTGCCGACGCGGATGTGCGCCATGACAAAATCAACGTCGCTGAATGCCACTTCAGGATCGGTGGTGTAACTAAACGCAATGTCCGGCGCTTTTTCTTTTAGGATGACTTTACAGGCTTCGGCAATCACTTCCTGCCGCGCGCCATCGTTATCATAAAATTTCAGTGCACGAAGCGGGAAACGGTCCTGATTCGCCAGGAGCATCAACACGATGCCTGGCGTAAAGGTGCTTCCACCGCCTGCGACAACCACTGAGAATTTGGTCATTATACTGCCTCCGTAATGGCAACATTTTCTGCTGATTGATGAGAATTAATTAAGCTATCGAGCTGTTCACGCAGCTGGGATACATGCAGACCAATGATCACCTGAATGGCATCGCCACTACGGAAGACGCCGTGCGCTCCCAGCTTTTTAAAGACTTCGTCATCCAGCGTTTGTGACATGTCATGCAGTGCAATCCGTAGACGCGTCGCGCAATTGTTGATGCTGGAGATATTGCCGACCCCGCCCAGGGCTTGCAGGATACCGGCAGCCTGATCCAGCTCTTTTTTTGGCTCTGCAGCGGTGGTTTGGCCTCGCGAGGCTTTGTATTCGGCTTTTGAGTAGAGTTTCACTTCCGCATCTTCACGTCCCGGCGTGCACATGTTGAATTGCAGAATCAGGGTGCGGAAAACCACGAAGTACAGCAGGGTAAAGCACAACCCAATGGCGATTTGGGTCAGCATCATATCCGCGTGGTTGCTGAACATCGGGATCCAGTTTTGCGGTAAAACCTGGTCAATCAAACCACCGCCCATGTTGCCCACCACACCAAAGAGATACATTACGGTCGACATTGAGGCCGCCAGCACGGCGTGTACTGCAAACAGCAACGGTGAAATGAACAGGAAGGTAAATTCCAGCGGTTCGGTAATTCCCACCAGCATGGCGGTTAAGGTTGCGGGAATCAGCAAGCCCGCCACTTTTACCCGATTTTCCGGTGCGGCAGTGAAGTACATCGCTAAAGAAATGCCCACGGCACCAAAAATTTTTGAGTTACCGTGCAGGGCAAAACCGCCTTCCGGGAACAACGATTTCAGCGGCTCGGCGCTCAAACTGAACTCTTGCAGATGCTGCGCCCAGTACATCTGAATGCCGCCTTCAACAGCTGCCGGACCAAAGATAAACGGTCCGTAGATGAAGTGGTGTAAACCGGTTGGGATCAGAATACGTTCGAGGAAGGTGTAAACCCAGACCCCAAGCGCACCCGCCGAACGCAGGAACGCTTGCAGAGATTCAATTCCCATTTGTACTTTTGGCCAGCCGAGCAACGTCAGCCAGGCGCAGGGGATCATCACCAGGAAGGCGATAATCACCACATAAGATGTCCCCTGGAAAATGCCGAGAAACACCGGCAGTTTTTTATCGAACAGACGGTTATGCAGCGCCGTCACAATGCCGGAAATGATAATTGCGCCGATAATGCTGGTATCGAGGGTTTTAATCCCGGCCATCATTGTCAGACCGCTACCTGCCACCGCGTCCTGAGTGAAATCGACGCCGAAGTAGCTTCCCCAGGTCATTCCCATCGCGTTGATGAAATAGTTCCAGGTCAGGAAACTCACCATCACCGCCAGACAAGCTCGCCCCTGCGCTTGCTTAGCAAGGCCAATGGGTAAACCGACAGCAAAAATCAGCGGCATATTACGGAATACCGTCCAACCGCCCTCTTCAATAATATGTACGATTTGCGCGAATAAACTGTTCGGATCGGTCAGTGATTCCCCGACAAACATCGGGTTTTGCAGCAAGATGGCAAGACCCACCACAATCCCGGCGAAGGGAAACAGCAGCACTGGCGTGAACATCGCGCCGCCAAAGCGTTGAATTTGACTGAGCATTTCCACATCCTCTTTTCTCAATTCTGTAAGTAGGAAGCCTGATTGGTTATGCGGCAGGCCTGGAGCGAGGATAGGAAGATGCGATCGGCAGAACATGACGACCCAGTGGGATTCGTGATCGCTTTCATGCTTTTCGTTGGGCGGTAGAGATCTACGTTTTCGCAAAAAAGTAGACATCTGTGAGCACTGGTACACAGCAACGAACACATCTTTAAAAAAAAGATGTTTTTTCAATCGATTAAGCAGAACTTGTGGGCGCATTACCCGGGCTTGCAGGCAAAAAAGAGATCTAGAGATGATCTACAAAAGCATTGCGGAGCGGTTAAGAATTCGACTTAATTCCGCAGATTTCACGCTAAACAGCCTTCTTCCCGGTGAAAAAAAGCTGGCGGAAGAGTTTGCGGTATCGCGGATGACCATCCGTAAAGCCATTGACCTGCTGGTGGCGTGGGGGCTGGTGGTCCGCCGCCACGGCAGCGGCACTTACCTGGTGCGTAAAGATGTATTGCATCAAACCGCCAGCCTGACCGGGCTGGTGGAGGTGTTAAAACGCCAGGGAAAAACGGTCACCAGCCAGGTGCTGATTTTTGAAATCATGCCTGCGCCTCCGGCCATTGCCAGCCAGTTACGGATTCAAATCAACGAGCAGATCTACTTCTCCCGTCGCGTTCGTTTTGTGGAAGGGAAACCGCTGATGCTGGAAGACAGCTATATGCCGGTAAAACTGTTCCGTAACCTTTCGCTGCAACATCTGGAAGGGTCGAAGTTTGAATATATTGAACAAGAGTGCGGGATTCTGATTGGCGGTAATTATGAAAGCCTGACGCCGGTGCTCGCCGATAGACTGCTGGCGCGGCAAATGAAGGTAGCGGAACACACGCCACTACTGCGGATCACCTCGTTGTCATATAGCGAGAGCGGGGAGTTTTTGAATTATTCAGTGATGTTCAGAAATGCCAGCGAATACCAGGTGGAGTACCATTTACGGCGACTCCACCCGGAAAAGAGTTAACCGATACTCCAGAAGAGCACCGCCAGTAATTGGGGGGTGATAATGCGCAGGAACATCACTAACGGATAGACAGTGGCGTAAGAGAGCGCCGCTGCACCGCTCGTTGGATGAAGATTATTAGCAAATGCCAGCGCCGGTGGATCGGTCATGGAGCCAGCCAGCATCCCGCACATGGTCAGGTAATTCATTTTGGCTAACATCCGCGCCAGAATACCAACAGTAATCAGCGGAACGGCGGTGATCAGGGCACCATATCCAATCCAGCTTAGCCCTTCGCCATTGACCAGGGTATTCACAAAATCCCCACCAGATTTCAGACCAACGACCGAGAGGAACAGCACGATCCCCAGCTCCCGCAGCGCGAGGTTGGCACTTGGCGGCATAAACCAGTACAGCTTGCCGATACTGCCGATACGCCCGAGGATCAACGCCATAATCAGCGGACCGCCCGCCAGCCCCAGTTTCAACGCGGCCGGGAATCCCGGCACAAAGACGGGAATAGAACCTAACAATACGCCAAGCCCGATACCAATAAACACCGGCAGCATCTGAACCTGTTGCAGTTTTTGCTGCGCATTCCCCAGCACATTGGCAACGGCATCAATTGCGGACGGACGCCCCACCAGGTTGAGGATATCGCCGAACTGCAGGCTGATATCGCCACTGGCAACCAGTTCGACCCCGGCACGGTTCAGGCGCGAGATAACAACGTCATAGCGTTCTTTAAAGTGCAGGTCGCGAATACGCTTACCAAGCACGTTTTCATTGGTGACCACCACACGCTCGACGCGTAAATCAGTGCCTTTCGTGGACAGCGAGGTATCGACCTCCTGACCAATCACCAGTTGCGCATTATGTAAATCCGCTGGCTGCCCCACCAGATGCAGCAAATCGCCCAGTTGGATAATGGTATCTGGCGAAGGTACTTTTAGGGTTTCTTCGCGTTTCAGACGCGAGCAGATAATTTTGTCGCCGTTGAGAATCGGCACATCTTTAATGGCTAAATCATGCAGGTTAGGGTTCTCAACGCGAATATTGATAGTCCTGATCAGCGCGCCGCCATTGGTGCGAGAAGACTCGTGCTGCTGGGCTTCTGTCTCGACATTGACGCGGAAAATAACCCGCAACATCCACATGGTGAACAAAATCCCGCAAATGCCGAATGGATACGCCATCGCGTAACTCATCCCCATCTGATCGACCATTTCCATTGGTGTACCCAGGTCGCGCAAGATCTGCTGCCCTGCCCCCAGCGCTGGCGTATTGGTTACCGCACCGGAGAAAATCCCCAGCACTACCGGCAGTGGAATATCAAACAGTTTATGCAGGATGGCGGTAACCAGACCCCCGATGATGACGATCAGAACAGCAAACAGGTTGAGGCGTAATCCGGAGACGCGCAATGAGGCAAAGAAGCCCGGCCCTACCTGAATCCCGATGGTATAAACGAACAGGATCAGGCCAAATTCCTGAATAACATGCAGCATATCGCTACTTAATGTCATCCCCGCCTGAGAAACAAAATGGCCGACGATGATCCCACCAAACAGCACGCCGCCAATACCTAATCCTATGCCGCGAAATTTGACGTTGCCGATAAACAAACCGACGACTGCCACCAAAGCCAGAATACTGACCGTTAATGCTATATCACTCATCGTCCATTTCTCTTGAGATAACATTTTAATTGCTACGGATTATGGCTGAATCGGTGAAGCAGATTTGCCTTATAGCGCACATTATCACGGGAAAGAACGTGCCGAAATATCTTAAACAGGCGAAATTTAACGCATTGTTGAAGAAGAAAGACAAAAAAAGCCCCACCAGAATGGCGGGGCAAAGAGAATAGCTAGTTAGCTATTTAACGCGGGACGTTCGCTGATAGCGATACGCTGCGCTGCGATGGGTTCAGGCTCATTACGAATTAAATCAATATGCAGTAAACCGTTTACGAAGGTTGCACCAGAGACTTCCATATTTTCAGCCAGCGTAAAGCTCAGGCTAAATGGCTGATTCATAAGCCCTTGATGCAGCCATTTTTTCTCTTCTTTTGGCTGCTCCGGCGTGCCTTTTACGCTCAGGCGCGTACCTTCCAGTTGAATCTCTAAATCTTCCTGACGAAAACCTGCCAGCGCAAGGGTAATGCGGTAGTGGTTATCGTCGCTTTTCTCAATGTTGTACGGCGGGAAGCTCTGGCTTTCACCGGCGTTTTGCAGTGCGTTGGCCAGTTTGTCAAAACCGATCCATTGACGCATCAGTGGGGATAAATCGAAGTTACGCATAGTCATTTCTCCTTCTAAGAAGCGAGTAAGTACCTGCAAATCCGAAGATTCGCATATGCTCCCTGACGGCGAGCATGGAGATGTCAGGCCGCGCCAGGCGGCCTTAGGGAATTAGTTGATTTCGATACGGCGCGGTTTTTTCGCTTCCGGAATCACACGTTCGAGATCGATATACAGCAAACCATTTACCAGGTTAGCACCACGAACATGAATGTTCTCAGCTAACTGGAATTTGCGTTCAAAGTTGCGTTCAGCGATGCCCTGGTACAGATAGGTGCGCTCTTTTTGTTCGTCGGCGTGAGCACCTTTCACCACCAGCAGATTATCCTGGGCGGTAATTTCCAGTTCGCTCTCAGCAAAACCAGCCACAGCGATAGCAATGCGGTAATGGTTTTCGTCTACCAGTTCAACGTTATACGGAGGGTAGCCGCCATTACTCTGGCTCTGGTTGTTTTCTAAGTGGTTAAACAAACGGTCAAATCCAATAGCAGAACGGTAAAGCGGGGATAAATCAAAGTTACGCATAATCAATAGCTCCTGAAATCAGCGAGAATGTAAGACCTTCCACAATGGACAGGTCAGGTAGCCAGAACACCCATCAGGCGCGTCCTCATCGGCTACGATGTAAAAATGGGTCTGGAAATGAACTTTTCAAGCCTTATCAGCGGACTTTTTTTTGCAGTTTATGGTCTATTGCATAGACTGAGGGGGCAGCACGAAACGTTAAAGTGCGATAGCCGCCACAGTGCGACGTAATGATGATGTTATTTTCAGCAAGGGATCGCTATAACTCATCAGGCCAACACCCACGATCAACAGATGAATTTATTATGATAAGAAATGTGTTGTTAGCGTTCATGATATGCAGCGGAATGACATTACTTGGAGGATGCTCCAGCGTGATGTCCCATACCGGGGGGAAAGAAGGAACGTATCCCGGCACCCGCGCCAGCGCCACCATGATTGGCGACGATGAAACCAACTGGGGCACTAAGTCGCTGGCGATTCTCGATATGCCGTTTACCGCTGTGATGGACACGCTTTTACTGCCGTGGGACGTGTTCCGCAAAGACAGCTCGGTGCGCTCACGCGTTGAAAAAAGCGAAGCCAACGCGCAAGCCACCAATGCGGTTATTCCACCGGCCAGAATGCCTGATAACTGATTTAGCGATCAGTTTCGGTGATCCACAGCTGGCCGCCTTCCATCCACGCCAGCCATTGACCATCCGGCGAGAAGACCACGGCGTCCGCAGAAGGTGGATTGGCGTGGTTTTCGGTTAAATACTCAACCTCGCCGCTTTGCGCATGGGCACAAGCAATTCGATTATCCAGCACAAAGCCCAACCATTCTCCTGATGGATGCCAGTTAAATGCAGACTGAATATCCGTTTTGTTATGGGTTAACTGGTGCGGCTCGCCGCCCTGTGGCGAGATAAGCCACAGTTGCACAATGCCGTTATCATCACGCATTAAAAACGCGATTTGCGTACCCTGCGGATTACAGCGCACCCAGTGGCGCGGGACGTTGACTAACCCCGGATAAGCCCGATGGTGGGTAAAGGTTAAACGTCGCTGCACGACGCCACGCGGTGGCGCGGGCAGGGTTGTTTCCGTTCCACTTAACGGCGCATCACCTGCTACTTTCCAGCCAGCTTCATCTTGCGGTAACTCAACGATAAACAGCTCCGGCACTTTCTCGCCCTTTGGCGAAAGTGTATCGCCAATAAACGCCAGCGCGTGATTTCCTACCCATCCTTCTTCATAAGCACGATTGATTTCATCACTGCCAGGCTGTGGCGTGGGCGTGGTTTTACTTACCAGCACGCACCAGTGGCTACCGCTGTATTCACGCGGATGCTGCTTTTGTACGTTGACCGGGCCAAACGGCGCAGCAACACCGACGTTTCGCAAATCCAGCGTCGGGGAGAGTTCATGCATTACATGGTCGTTATAGGTAAAGCTCACCCTTTCACCGTTCGGGCTAAAGACATGTACATGACTGCCGCCGCGCAGCGCCCCTGGCGTATACGGCGCGGTAATATCCATCGCATCAAGGTTACTCACCTTGCCGCCTTCAACAATCACTCCGCGCCGATGATGGAAGTCGTAATACCATGTTTCATCAGGATTTTCCGGGCCGTGGATGAAAACATATTTCTCTGACTTCGGATGAACGGTCACCACGCCGACGTACGCGCCCTGTGACGCGCGATAGATAACCTCGACCTCGCCGGTATGGATATTCACACGCTCAATGGTCTCGCCGGTAAACGACGCGCCAGAAGGACGCACGTCAAATACCAGCCACTGGCTGTCGGGCGTCCAGGTATTGGTATTGGTGAGCAGGTGATTACGGGGAGCAAAGGTTATCTGTTTCATGGCGCGGTCCTGATACAAAACGGGTCCCGCCATCATACTTCACAAGGACTTCACTTTCAGACAATAGTCTTTCGCCATCGTGATGAATGTGAGTGAAAAGATGGAACATTTCGACGTGGCGATTATTGGCCTCGGCCCGGCAGGTTCGGCGTTGGCACGAAAGTTAGCAGGCAAAATGCAGGTGATCGCGCTGGATAAAAAGCACCAGCATGGTACTGAAGGTTTCAGCAAACCTTGTGGCGGTCTGCTGGCACCGGACGCGCAGCGATCTTTTATTCGCGATGGACTGACGCTTCCTGTCGATGTAATCGCCAATCCGCAGATTTTCAGCGTCAAAACCGTCGACGTCGCCGCATCGCTCACGCGTAACTACCAGCGAAGCTATATCAATATTAATCGCCATGCTTTCGACTTGTGGATGAAATCGCTGATCCCCGCCAGCGTTGAGGTTTATCACGACAGCCTGTGTCGAAAAATCTGGCGTGAGGATGATAAATGGCATGTCATTTTTCGTGCAGACGGCTGGGAGCAGCATATTACCGCCCGCTATCTGGTCGGTGCCGATGGTGCCAACTCGATGGTGCGGCGATATCTCTACCCGGACCATCAAATTCGTAAATATGTCGCTATCCAGCAGTGGTTCGCAGAGAAGCATCCGGTGCCGTTCTACTCCTGCATCTTTGATAATGCGATAACTGACTGTTACTCATGGAGTATCAGCAAAGACGGTTATTTTATCTTTGGCGGTGCTTATCCAATGAAAGACGGTCAGACGCGTTTCGCGACGCTGAAAGAGAAAATGAGCGCCTTTCAGTTCCAGTTTGGCAAAGCGGTGAAAAGTGAGAAATGTACCGTGTTGTTTCCCTCACGCTGGCAGGATTTTGTCTGCGGTAAGGACAATGCCTTTCTGATTGGTGAAGCGGCGGGATTTATCAGCGCCAGCTCGCTGGAGAGGATTAGCTATGCGCTGGATAGCGCAGAGATTCTGCGTTCGGTGTTACTGAAGCAGCCGGAGAAGAGCAACGCCGCCTACTGGCGCGCCACACGCAAACTGCGTTTAAAACTCTTCGGTAAGATAGTAAAAAGCCGATGCCTGACCGCACCGGCTTTAAGAAAGTGGATTATGCGCAGTGGTGTGGCGCATATTCCACAGTTGAAAGATTAGCCAACGCGCTTCACATCGCCCACCAGCAGGATGTAAGAGAGCGCGCCAATCAACGCGACGGCGGAGATATAAACCAGTGCAGGTGCGAAACCGTAACCCTGCGCCAGGTACCCCACCACCAGCGGAACGGTGATGCCGCCCAGACCACCGGCAAAGTTAAACACGCCGCCGGTTAAACCAATCAGGCGCATCGGTGCCAGAGAAGAGACCAGCGACCAGGTAATCGAAGCAAAACCGTTGCCGAAGAATGCCAGCGCCATCAGGCACATAATCATCATCGGATCGTTGGTGTAGTTAGCGCCCATAATGCAGGTGGAGATCAGCAAGCCGCAGATAATCGGCGTTTTACGCGCAAAGCCCAGTGAAAAGCCCTTACGTACCAGCAGATCCGCGACCCAGCCAGAGAGCAGGACGCCGACAAACGCCGCGAGGAATGGCACCGTGGTCATAAAGCCTGCTTTCAGCGCCGTGATTCCTTTTTCCTGGGTTAAATAGTTCGGGAACCAGGTTAAGAAAAACCACAGTGTAGAAGCCACCGCAAATTGCCCAAGATAAACGCCGATCAGTTTACGATGGAACACCAGCTTCCAGTCTTTGGCTGTTAACGGCTGACGTGCCTCTTTTTTCACCGGCGCATCACCATCCACCAGACCGCCGCCATCACGAATGTAATCCAGTTCAGCTTTGCTGATACCTTTGGTCAGGCGCGGCGGCTGATAAACCTTAAACCAAATCAGCGACCAGATAATGCCGATACCACCAGTGACAATGAACACCCAGTGCCAGCTCAACATTTCCTGAATCCAGATCAGCAGCGGAGTCAAAAACGCCAGACCGACAAACTGACCAGACGTATAAAAACCAACGGCGGAAGCGCGTTCATGTTCCGGGAACCAGCTGGTCACCATCCGGTTATTGGTCGGGAAAGCGGGCGCTTCGAAAATACCGGTTATCGCGCGCAGACCAATTAATGACATTAATCCCGTGGCAAAGCCCTGGAATAAAGTCGCCACTGACCAGCCAAATATCGCAATAAAATAAGTCACGCGTGAACCTACGCGATCTAAGAACCAACCGCCGGGGATCTGACATAGCGTATAAAGCCAGGCGAAGGCCGAAAATACATAGCCCATTTCCGCTTTAGTAATACCAAACTCTTCCTGAATATGGGCAGAAGCCACGGCCAGGTTAGCGCGGTCAACATAACAAATGACCACCGTAATAAAGATCATCACCAGCGTCAGATAACGCCGACGCCCCGGCTTTGCTGCATTAACGGGAATATCCATAGCGAGCTTTCTCCAGATTTTGGGCATAGCGAAGCCGCTCACCATGCCCTGTAATTTACAGAGGGTTATATTTTTGTATTGCTGTTTTAGTGCCCGATGAGGGGCTTACGTGGCAGGAATTACCACTCTGCTACGCTGTTATCTTCATGACGCCAGAGCGGATTACGCCAGTCCGGGGCATTTTTACTGAACTCAATAACTTTAGCTTCGTCGATTTCCACGCCTAAGCCCGGTTTCGTTAGCGGTTTAAAGAAGCCGCCAACCATGCTGAAGTCTTCTTTGTTTTTCACAAAGTCGAGTAACTCCGCGCCTTTGTTGTAATGAATGCCCATACTTTGTTCCTGAAGTACGGCGTTATAGGAAACAAAGTCGATATGCAGACAAGCCGCCAGTGCAATCGGTCCGAGCGGACAGTGCGGCGCAAGGGTCACGTCATAGGCTTCTGCCATTCCGGCAATTTTGTAGCATTCGGTAATACCGCCTGCATGAGAGAGATCTGGTTGCAGAATCGAAATACCGCCCGCCTCCAGCACGCGTTTAAAATCGAAGCGTGAGAACATGCGTTCACCCGCCGCCAGTGGAATATGCGTTTGTGCCGCCAGTTTCGGGTAGTATTCGGCTTGTTCCGCCAGCACCGGCTCTTCAATAAACAGCGGGCGATACGGCTCCAGTTCTTTAATCAGCACTTTCGCCATCGGCGCGCTGACGCGACCGTGGAAATCAAGACCAAACTCAATCTGATTGCCAAAAGCTTCACGAATTTGTGCCACGGTGTTGACCGCCGCATCTACCGCGCGGGAGTTATCAATTAGCCCCAGTTCTTCACAACCATTCAGTTTGAAGGTATCGAAGCCGATTTCGCGCAGGGTTTTTATGCCGTCGATAACATCCGCCGGACGATCGCCGCCGACCCAACTGTAGGCTTTAATTTTGTCGCGAACCAGGCCGCCCATCAGTTGCCAGACCGGCGCATTCAGCACTTTGCCTTTGATATCCCATAACGCCTGGTCGATCCCGGCGATGGCGCTCATCAGGATTGGACCGCCACGATAAAATCCGGCGCGATACATCACTTGCCATAAGTCATTGATGCGCGATGGATCCTGACCAATCAAATAGTCACCCAGCTCGTGAACTGCCGCTTCCACCGTACGGGCGCGGCCTTCGATCACGGGCTCGCCCCAGCCGACCACGCCTTCATCGGTTTCAATTTTCAGGAACATCCAGCGGGGAGGTAAACGATACGTGGTAATTTTGGTGATTTTCATTGCACTGCCTCTCGATACGCCTTAACAAATGCTGCTGCCTGCTGCGCGGTGCGTTCTACGGATTGCCCGGCGCGATAGAGATCGCTGCCTAAGCCTGCTCCTGCACAACCTGCGTCTATCCACTGCGCCAGGTTTTCTGGCGTCACGCCGCCAACGGCAAAGACTGCGATGTCCGGTGGTAATACCGCTTTTAACGCTTTGATGTATTGCGGACCAAAAGCCGATGACGGGAATATTTTCAGCGCCTGCGCGCCCGCGTCGAGCGCGGTAAAGGCTTCGGTCGCCGTCGCGCAGCCGGGGCAAACGGTCATACCGTAGCCCACCGCACGGTGGATCACTTCACTATGGATATTGGGCGTAACGATGAGCTGGCAGCCCATCCTGGCGAGCACATCGACCTGTTCAGGTTTCAGTACCGTACCTGCGCCAATCAACGCCTTGTCGCCATACGCATCAACGATGGCGGGAATGCTCTGCTCCCATTGTGGGGAATTCAGCGGGATTTCAACCGCGTCGAACCCGGCGTCAATCACCGCGCCAACATGCGCCAGCGCCTCGTCGGGCGTAATGCCGCGCAAAATGGCGATCAGCGGGAGTTTAGTTTGCCACTGCATGAGCGATGCTCCTTATACCAGCCTGAAATGCCGTGTCGCCCGCTACCGCCGCCACGTCGCAACCCATCGCCTGAAAGGCTTGCTGGTAGCGCGCGGTCAGCGATGTTCCGGCGACAAGGGTGATGGCGTGTTGATGGGTCACATAGTCGCGCATACTGGCAACCTCTGCGCCAATCAACAAACCAGAGAGAAATTCACTGACCTGTTCGCGGGGAAGCGTTCCCAGCACATGCGAGGCGCGAACTTCAAAAAGCTGCGGCAATATGGCGGGAGCATTAAGGCCACGCTCAAGGCCAGCCGCGAAGGCATCGGCAGAGTTTTCCTGCAGCGGCAAACCTGCGCCAATCAATGAGTGATTTAACAGTAAATGATGTAATTCACCGGTCATTACGGTGCGAAAATCGTTGATTTGCTGGCTATCGGCCTGCACCCATTTGCAATGCGTACCGGGCATGACATAAAGAGAGGAAGGAGCGAGAGCACGCGCGCCGATCAATTGTGTTTCTTCGCCGCGCATCACATTGTGGTTATCGTCATGAGAGACGCATAATCCGGGAATAATCCAAATATTGTCGCCAACCGACGTTGATTGATCGCCAATAGACGAAAAACGGGCAGGAACAGATAAATACGGTGCAACTTTCCAGCCGACATTGCTGCCGACCATTCCTGCCATCACCACTGGCGTATTCTCTTCACGCCAGTCGGTCGTGACTTCTGCTAACACCGCAGCCGGAGATTTTCCGTTCAGGCGCGTGACGCCTGCTTCTGATTGCCTGCTGTCCAGGCAGTGGTCGCCCTGATAAAGCCAGGCGCGCAGATTGGTCGATCCCCAGTCAATTGCGATGTAGCGAGCTGTCATGTGATTTCCTTTAACCTTCGTGTCGAGCTGGCGATCATGGTAAGCGCCGCCTGCTCTGCCGCATCGCCGTCCTGATGCCGTATTGCATCGAACAGCGCCTTATGTTCCTGGAGCGTTTGCGGCATGTTGGCCTCATCGCCCATCCAGGTTCGTTCAAAAACCGCCCGCTGCAGCGAACTGATCGCAATGCTAAGTTGCTGTAACACCGGGTTATGCACCGACTGCAGCACCGCCTCGTGGTAGCGAATATCCGCTTCGTTAAACGCTTCGCGGTCCTGATTGTTGGCAATCATCTCGTTCAGCGACGATTCAATCTGCGCCAGATCGCTGGAAGTCGCGCGTTCTGCCGCCCAACGGGCAATCGCCGGTTCCACCAGATTTCGCACTTCGCTCATGGCACTGATAAGCCGTAGGTCGTAGTCGTTTTCCAGCACCCATTGCAGTACGTCAGTGTCGAGGTAATTCCACTGGTTACGCGGTGCCACAAACGCGCCGCGATAACGTTTCATTTCAATCAGCCGCTTCGCCATCAACGAGCGGAACACCTCACGGATGATGTTGCGCGAGGTTGCAAACTCCTCACAGAGTTCCGCCTCAGCCGGAAGCGGCGAGCCTGGCACGTATTTGCCGTGAACGATCTGTTTGCCCAGCGTAATGACGATGCGATCGGTTTTATTGAGAGTCATGGAGAGTCCTTGTGCTCTGTATGTTCTTCTCTACTTTACCCCGATCGATGCATAACGCGGCAACTTTGTAGTACCAGCGTGATGACGTTCGCGTTTGCTGTGTGTGTAATGTAGTACAAACTTATATTGTTGTACTACAATTTAGATCACAAAAAGAACAATGCATAAAAAAATGACATGCGTCGGGCAGAAATCTGAAAAGGGATGTCAGGCGCTAAACAGGAGGGAAAGAAGAGTATGCTTTCAACGGCTTAGCTACTCGTTTAAAGGATTAATCATGAAGTTGAATTTTAAGGGATTTTTTAAGGCTGCCGGTTTGTGTTCTTTGGCATTTGCGTTGACCGGATGTATCACCTGGGGATTGGTTTCCAATACTGCAAGCCGTCCACATGCCGAGCAATGGCGGTCAGACACGATTAAGGGTTTATCGCTGGCTGAAGACAGTAACGGTACGAAAGGCTATGTTTTTGTTGGTGAATCATTGGACTATCTGTTGACCACCGGCGGCGGTGAGGTGGTTAAAATGCTGAACGATCCCGCAATTCATGGTGAAAGAATCACCGTTTCTGATAACGCGAAATTTATTTTAAGCAGCAGTAATAAGAAATTCTCTGGTGCTATTACGCTCTATTACGACTGGAACAACGAAGAAGATAAGGCACTGGCAACACAATATGGTTTTATTTGTGATACCCGGCGTTGTACATGGATGCTGGACGGTTTGAAAGGCTCAATCCACCAGAAAAATAAAAAAGCGGATTACTCAAACGTGATGGTTTTCCATCAACCCTTTACGGTGGGATTTTATGAATACAAAGCAACAGATGGCGTCCCGCGCGGCCTCGTTAATGCGCTGCTGCCAGTCACTCTTACGCTGGATATAGTAACGTCACCACTCCAGTTCCTGATTTTATGCACGACCAGAAATTGTTAATCGCTGCGGGCAAACGCATTCATGCCGTTTGCCCGTTCACTGATTAATTCAGCACATACTTCTCAATAGCAAATGCCACGCCATCTTCAAGGTTGGATTTGGTGACAAAGTTCGCCACTTCTTTCACCGAAGGAATAGCGTTATCCATCGCCACACCGACGCCTGCATATTCAATCATTGCGATGTCGTTTTCCTGATCGCCAATCGCCATGATTTCTTCCGGTTTAATACCTAACACGTCGGCCAGTGATTTCACACCCGTACCCTTGTTAACGCGTTTATCGAGGATTTCGAGGAAATACGGCGCACTTTTCAGCACGGTATATTTCTCTTTCACTTCCTGCGGAATACGCGCGATAGCCTGGTCGAGGATGGCGGGTTCATCAATCATCATCACTTTCAGGAACTGGGTATTGGGGTCCATTTTCTCCGCTTCGCAGAACACCAGCGGAATGGTGGCAACGAAAGATTCATGCACCGTGTAGTAGCTGATATCACGATTGGCGGTGTACAGCGTGGTGCGGTCCAGCGCGTGGAAATGAGAACCGACTTCGCGGGAGAGTTTTTCCAGGAAACGGTAGTCGTCATAGCTCAGAGCGGTTTGCGCCACAGTGCTACCATCGGCGGCCTTCTGTACCAGCGCGCCGTTATAAGTAATGCAGTAGTCGCCCGGCTGTTCCATGTGCAGCTCTTTCAGGTAATTATGAACACCTGCATAAGGGCGACCCGTCGTCAGCACGACATTTACGCCACGGGCGCGAGCTGCGGCAATCGCATTTTTAACGGCGGGTGAAATGGTGTGATCGGGCAGCAGAAGGGTGCCATCCATATCGATAGCAATGAGTTTGATAGCCATGAGTTCCCCAGGTAGATTGGTTCCTGACCCATGCTAACGCGATTCCGCTCAAAAATCAGTACAACACCCTGGGGAAAAGGGGGATGCAACGCGCGTTGCGTGCTCCCCATTTGCTTAGCGGAAGAGTTTCCCTTTCAGCAGTTCCATGCCTGCGGAAAGCAGATCGTTATTGGCTTGTGGTGACACTTCACCTTGCGGTGAGAGTGCATCAATAATCTTCGGCAATTGTTCTGCCAGTAAACTGGAAGCCGTACTGGTATCCACGCCCAGTTTTTGCCCGAGGTCGGACACCGCATTTGTGCCGAGCGCCGATTCCAGTTGCTCGCCGCTAACCGATTGATTGCCCTGTTGATTACTCAGCCAGGTTGAGAGAATGGCCCCTAAGCCGCCACTTTGCAGTTTTTCCAGCAGCACCTGAATGCCGCCCTGCTCCTCAACCCAGCTCAAAATGGCCTGATATTTCCCCGCATCGCCTTTCAGAAAGGCACCGACAACTTCATCAAAAAGCCCCATGATAATCACCTGTAAAGCGTTACGTGTTGACTCAAAAAGTATAGATCTGCGGGATGATAATTGCGGATTGCAGAAATAAAAAGGGCGAAGATGATCTCCGCCCTTTTCTTATAGCTTCTTGCCGGATGCGGCGTTAACGTCTGATCCGGCCTACAAAATCATGCAAATTCAATATATTGCACGAGTCTCGTAGGCCTGATAAGCGTAGCGCATCAGGCACGCTCGCATTGTTAACGCCATTAAATATCAATATTCGCCGCTTTCAGGGCGTTCTCTTCAATAAACGCACGGCGCGGTTCAACGGCGTCGCCCATCAGCGTGGTGAACAACTGGTCGGCAGCAATCGCATCTTTAACGGTAACGCGCAGCATACGACGGCTTTCCGGGTCCATAGTGGTTTCCCACAGCTGTTCCGGGTTCATCTCGCCCAGACCTTTATAACGCTGGATGGAGAGGCCGCGACGGGACTCTTTCACCAGCCAGTCCAGCGCTTGCTCGAAGCTGGCTACCGGCTGACGACGCTCGCCACGTTCGATAAACGCATCTTCTTCCAGCAAGCCGCGCAGTTTCTCGCCCAGCGTGCAGATACGACGATATTCGCCACCGGTGATAAACTCGTGATCCAGCGGATAGTCAGTATCCACACCGTGGGTACGCACGCGAACAACCGGCTCGAACAGGTTTTGCTCGGCATTAGCGTGGACATCAAACTTCCACTGGCTGCCGTGCTGTTCTTTGTCGTTCAGTTCGCTGACCAGCGCGTTCACCCAGCGGGTAACGGTCTGCTCATCAGAGAGGTCAGTTTCCGTCAGCGTCGGCTGATAGATAAGCTCTTTCAGCATTGCTTTCGGATAACGACGCTCCATGCGGTTGATCATTTTCTGCGTCGCGTTGTACTCAGACACCAGTTTCTCTAACGCTTCGCCAGCCAATGCCGGTGCACTGGCGTTGGTGTGCAGCGTTGCGCCGTCCAGCGCGATAGAGATCTGGTACTGATCCATCGCTTCGTCGTCTTTAATGTACTGTTCCTGCTTGCCTTTCTTCACTTTGTACAGCGGCGGCTGAGCGATGTAGACGTGACCGCGTTCAACGATTTCCGGCATCTGACGATAGAAGAAGGTCAACAGCAGCGTACGAATGTGCGAGCCGTCGACGTCCGCATCGGTCATGATGATGATGCTGTGATAACGCAGTTTGTCCGGGTTGTACTCGTCACGACCAATACCACAGCCAAGCGCGGTGATAAGCGTCGCCACTTCCTGAGAAGAGAGCATCTTATCGAAGCGCGCTTTCTCAACGTTGAGGATTTTACCCTTCAGCGGCAGAATCGCCTGGTTCTTGCGGTTACGCCCCTGCTTCGCAGAGCCGCCCGCGGAGTCCCCTTCCACCAGGTACAGTTCGGAAAGCGCCGGATCGCGTTCCTGGCAGTCTGCCAGTTTGCCCGGCAGGCCCGCTAAGTCGAGCGCACCTTTACGGCGGGTCATTTCACGCGCGCGACGCGCAGCTTCACGGGCACGGGCAGCATCGATAATTTTGCCAACCACGATTTTCGCGTCGGTTGGGTTTTCCAGCAGGTATTCCGCCAGCAGTTCGTTCATCTGCTGTTCAACCGCCGATTTCACCTCAGAAGAAACCAGTTTGTCTTTGGTCTGGGAGGAGAATTTCGGGTCCGGCACTTTCACGGAAACGACCGCAATCAGGCCTTCACGCGCATCGTCACCGGTGGCGCTGACTTTGGCTTTTTTGCTGTAGCCTTCTTTGTCCATGTAGGCATTCAGGGTACGGGTCATCGCCGCACGGAAGCCTGCCAGGTGAGTACCGCCGTCACGCTGCGGAATGTTGTTGGTAAAGCAGTAGATGTTTTCCTGGAAGCCATCGTTCCACTGCAACGCCACTTCGACGCCGATACCATCTTTTTCGGTGGAGAAGTAGAAGATATTCGGGTGGATCGGCGTTTTGTTCTTGTTCAGATATTCAACGAACGCCTTGATGCCGCCTTCATAGTGGAAGTGGTCTTCTTTACCGTCGCGCTTGTCGCGCAGACGAATGGAAACGCCGGAGTTGAGGAACGACAACTCACGCAGACGTTTCGCCAGAATTTCATATTCGAACTCGGTCACATTGGTGAAGGTTTCGAGGCTGGGCCAGAAACGCACCATGGTGCCGGTTTTTTCAGTCTCGCCGGTAACCGCCAGCGGAGCCTGCGGTACACCGTGTTCGTAGATCTGACGGTGAATTTTACCCTCGCGCTGGATAACCAGCTCCAGTTTTTGCGACAGGGCGTTTACTACCGAAACACCAACGCCGTGCAGACCGCCGGACACTTTATAGGAGTTATCGTCAAATTTACCGCCTGCGTGCAGAACGGTCATGATCACTTCCGCCGCCGATACGCCCTCTTCCGGGTGAATACCGGTCGGAATGCCGCGCCCATCATCCTGTACGGAGACAGAGTTATCGGCGTGAATGGTGACGATAATTTCTTTACAGTGACCCGCGAGCGCTTCGTCGATAGCGTTATCTACCACCTCGAATACCATGTGGTGCAGACCGGTGCCGTCATCCGTGTCGCCGATATACATACCCGGGCGCTTACGCACCGCATCCAGCCCTTTCAGGACTTTGATACTGGAGGAGTCATAAGAATTCGACATCAACGTTTCTCGCTCATTTATACTTGGGTTAATCCGTTATTTTACCCTTTTCCACGGTAAACATCTTCGAATTTTCGTCCGACATGTCTATAACGTGTTCAGCACTGATTGCGCTGACAAAGACCTGTGATTGCGTCGCTTTTAAGCGGCTGGCAAGCAACCCGCGACGCTCATCATCAAGCTCAGAGGCAAAATCATCTATCAGGTAGAGACACCGCCGCCCGCTTTCACGGGTGAGGAACTCTCCTTGCGCCAGACGTAAGGCGCACATCAACAGCTTAAGCTGCCCACGCGATAAGGTATCTTCCACCGGCGCACCGTCGGCGCGAATGCGTAAGTCCGCTTTGTGCGGGCCATGCGCGGTGTAGGTTAGCTGGCGATCGCGTTCAAAATTACGTTCCAGCACCTCAGCGTACTCTGTCTCTTTCTCCCAGCCGCGCTGGAAAGAGAAAGTCAGAGAAAACTCAGGGAGAAATTGCTTACAGGTATCAGCCATATCGGCCGCGATACCGGCGCTATACTCCGCGCGCCAGGTACTGATTTGCTCCGCCAGCGGGATCAGTTCTTTATCCCACGGGCGTAGCTGTTCGTAACGTGTCACCTGACGCAGCGCCGCATTGCGCTGCTTGAGCAATCGCTTGAGATTGCTCCAGGCGGTGAAAAATCCGGGTTCGTTGTGAAAGCATCCCCAGTCGAGGAATGCTCTTCTGTATTTGGGGCCGCCGTTGAGTAAAGTAAACCCTTCTGGCGTTATCAACTGCATTGGCATCAGGTGCGCCAGTTCCGCGACCTTATGCCCGTCTGTACCGTCGATGCGGACTTTGCTGTCGCCCTGTTTGTCTTTGGTTAAGCCAATCGCCGTCTCGCGCTCTTCGCCCTGTAATCGCCCGTGGAGAACAAACGCCTCCTGCTCGTGGCGAATGACGCGACCAATCTGCAAACTGCGAAACGCCCGACCATGGCCGAGCGTATAGATGGCTTCCAGCACGCTGGTTTTGCCACTGCCGTTGGCACCTACCAGAAAGTTAAAGCCGGGAGATAAAGCGAGATCCGCGGTTTCGATATTGCGGAAATCGCGGATCAACAAGCGGGTGAGGGACATTACAGTCTCATTGGCATGACAACATAGGCAGCCGACTGTGATGCGGCATCTTCAATCTGCACGCTGGAAACCGAATCGGTCAGCATCATGCGCACGTTTTCACATTTCAGCGCGTTCAGAACATCCAGCACATAGCTGACGTTGAAGCCGATTTCCATCTCCGCACCGCTATAGGTAACGTCGAGGATCTCTTCCGCTTCTTCCTGTTCCGGGTTGTTGGCGGTGATTTTCAGCTGGTTTTCGCTGACATACAGACGTACGCCGCGGAATTTCTCGTTAGAGAGAATTGCCGCGCGAGCAAACGCCTGCTTGAGGAGATCGCAACCTGCTTCCAGATGTTTGTCCGGGTTCTTCGGCAGAACGCGTCGGTAATCCGGGAAGCGACCATCCACCAGTTTCGAGGTGAAGATAAAGTCGCCAACGTGGGCGCGAATGTTGTTGCTGCCAATCTGCACGCGCAGCGGATTGTCGCCGCCGTCGAGCATACGCATCAGTTCAATCACGCCTTTACGCGGCACGATCACCGAATGGCTTGGCAAAGATTGACCAATTGGCATTGAACAGACCGCCAGACGGTGGCCGTCGGTCGCCACGGTGCGCAGTTCTTCACCTTCGGTTTCAAACAGCATACCGTTTAAGTAATAGCGAACGTCCTGATGCGCCATAGAAAACTGGGTCGCTTCAATCAGACGCTTCATCGTCGCCTGCGGCAGGGTAAATTCGACTTCGCTCTGCCAGTCATCGAGATTCGGGAAATCTGCCGCTGGCAGGGTAGACAGCGAAAAACGGCTACGCCCGGAGCGCACCAGCATCCGCTCACCTTCCAGTTGCACGGCAATTTCTGCGCCTTCAGGCAGACCACGGCAGATATCAAAGAATTTGCGCGCCGGAACGGTCGTCGCCCCTGGCTCGTGTGGCTGAACCAGCGCAACGCGTGCCACCATTTCCATCTCGAGATCAGTACCGGTCAGCGACAACGTACCGTCAGCAACCTGTAACAGCAGATTACCGAGAATCGGTAGCGTAGGACGACCACCTAACGGCCCGCTCACCTGTTGTAGCGGTTTTAATAAATGCTCACGTTCTACGGTAAATTTCATAGGTTTACGATGACAATGTTCTGATTAAATTGGAAAAATCTTCTTTGATATCGTGGCTCTCTTCACGCAGCTGCTCGATCTTCCGGCAGGCATGAAGCACCGTCGTGTGGTCACGACCACCAAACGCATCGCCAATCTCCGGCAGACTGTGGTTAGTCAGCTCTTTCGCCAGCGCCATCGCCATCTGGCGCGGACGCGCCACCGAGCGGGATCGACGCTTAGAAAGGAGATCCGCGACTTTGATCTTGTAGTACTCCGCCACCGTCTTCTGAATATTGTCGATGGTGACCAGTTTTTCCTGCAATGCCAGCAAGTCGCGCAGCGCCTCACGCACGAAGTCGATGGTGATCGCCCGTCCGGTAAAGTTGGCGTTAGCAATAACGCGGTTCAGCGCGCCTTCCAGCTCACGTACGTTAGATCGTAGACGCTTGGCGATAAAGAACGCCACTTCGCCCGGCAAACGAATGTCGTTTTCGTCGGCCTTTTTCATCAGGATCGCCACGCGGGTTTCCAGCTCTGGCGGTTCGATCGCCACAGTCAGTCCCCAACCGAAGCGGGATTTCAAACGATCCTCAACGCCGTTGATCTCTTTCGGATAGCGATCCGAGGTGAGAATGATCTGTTGATTACCTTCCAGCAGGGCGTTGAAGGTGTGGAAAAACTCTTCCTGAGATCGTTCTTTATTAGCAAAAAACTGAATATCGTCGATCAGCAGTGCATCTACGGAACGGTAGTAGCGTTTAAACTCTTCGATCGCGTTGTTTTGCAGGGCTTTTACCATGTCCTGAACAAAGCGCTCGGAGTGCATATAAACCACTTTGGCATTCGGCTTGCGCGCCATAATGCCGTTACCCACCGCATGCAGCAGGTGAGTTTTACCCAGACCCGTGCCGCCATAAAGGAACAACGGGTTATAGGCACCGCCAGGGTTATCTGCCACCTGGCGAGCCGCCGCGCGCGCCAGTTGGTTAGATTTACCTTCAACGAAGTTATCAAACGTGTGTTTGACGTTTACGTTAGAACGATAGGTCGGTTCTGCCGGGGCCGGAACGTTATCCCAACCTGAGCGCGTAGAAGGCGCAGCACGTTGCGGCTGCGTTTGCGCCACCTGTGCAGGGGCCGCGACGTTGCTCGTCACTGCCGCTTGTGGCGTTTGCGTCACCGGTTTGGTGCCGACTTCAAAACGCAGCTGTGGGGCATCCGCTCCGCAGAAACTGGTTAGCAGTCCATTGATATTATTAAGGTACTTGTCCCGTACCCAATCGAGGACAAAACGGTTTGGCGCGTACAGGGCCAGCGTGTTATCGCTCAGTTCCGCCTGCAATGGGCGTATCCACATACTGAATTCTGTGGCTGGTAACTCATCCTGCAATCGGGCAAGACACTGCTGCCAAAGCGAAAGTGACACGGCGGACTCCACTCGAACAAAAGTCGATAATGACTAAGGCTGAAACATTCATGATTGTTGACGTACGTCGAAAAGACCCTGCTTGAGGGTGACGCACGAACCGCTGTCTGCGGTTATATGCCCGATCAAGATCCTGCAAAACGATCGGGACCGCGGATCATAGCCTAAACTGCGCAAGAGATCTTCTGTTTCTCACAGATTTTCCCGATTTATCCACAGGACTTTCCAGAACTCGCTAAGTGTAAACGATCCTGCCGCGAGGCGGGCACGATTTACGCCGCATATTGGAAAATTTAATGACCATAGACAAAAATTGGCTTAATCGATCTAATAAAGATCCAGGACGATCCTTGCGCTTTACCCGTCAGCCCGTATAATCCTCCACCCGGCGCGCCATGCTGGTTTTCACTGGTGTGAGGCCGTACATTTTCCCTGCGAAAAGGTGCGGAAAAGCGCGGTAAATAAGGAAAGAGAATTGACTCCGGAGTGTACAATTATTACAATCCGGCCTCTTTAATCACCCATGGCTTCGGTGTCCATCGTTTCATTTTTCGGCGGATATCCAATAAAGCCATTGAATTTATTCAAGTTTAGGTAGAAATCGCCATGAAACGCACTTTTCAACCGTCTGTACTGAAGCGCAACCGTTCTCACGGCTTCCGTGCTCGTATGGCTACTAAAAATGGTCGTCAGGTTCTGGCACGTCGTCGTGCTAAAGGCCGCGCTCGTCTGACCGTTTCTAAGTAATAAAGCTAACCCCTGAGTGGTTAAGCTCGCATTTCCCAGGGAGTTACGCTTGTTAACTCCCAGTCAATTCACATTCGTCTTCCAGCAGCCACAACGGGCTGGCACGCCGCAAATTACCATTCTCGGCCGCCTGAATTCGCTGGGGCATCCCCGTATCGGTCTTACAGTCGCCAAGAAAAACGTTCGACGCGCCCATGAACGCAATCGGATTAAACGTCTGACGCGTGAAAGCTTCCGTCTGCGCCAACATGAACTCCCGGCTATGGATTTCGTGGTGGTGGCGAAAAAAGGGGTTGCCGACCTCGATAACCGTGCTCTCTCGGAAGCGTTGGAAAAATTATGGCGCCGCCACTGTCGCCTGGCTCGCGGGTCCTGATAGCCCTCATTCGGGTCTATCAACGCCTGATTAGTCCGCTACTCGGGCCGCATTGTCGTTTCACTCCAACCTGTTCAAGCTACGGAATTGAGGCATTGCGCAGGTTTGGAGTGATAAAAGGCAGTTGGTTGACGGTGAAACGCGTATTAAAATGCCACCCTTTACACCCTGGTGGTGACGATCCCGTCCCGCCCGGACCATTTGATACCAGAGAACACTAACGATGGATTCGCAACGCAATCTTTTAGTCATCGCTTTGCTGTTCGTGTCTTTCATGATCTGGCAAGCCTGGGAGCAGGATAAAAACCCGCAACCTCAGGCCCAACAGACCACGCAGACAACGACCACCGCAGCGGGTAGCGCCGCCGACCAGGGCGTACCGGCCAGTGGCCAGGGGAAACTGATCTCGGTTAAGACCGACGTGCTTGATCTGACCATCAACACCCGTGGTGGTGATGTTGAGCAAGCTCTGCTGCCTGCTTACCCGAAAGAGCTGAACTCTACCCAGCCGTTCCAGCTGCTGGAAACTTCACCGCAGTTTATTTATCAGGCACAGAGCGGTCTGACCGGTCGTGATGGCCCGGATAATCCGGCTAACGGCCCGCGTCCGCTGTATAACGTTGAAAAAGACGCTTATGTGCTGGCTGAAGGTCAAAACGAACTGCAGGTGCCGATGACGTATACCGACGCGGCAGGCAACACGTTTACCAAAACGTTTGTCCTGAAACGTGGTGATTACGCTGTCAACGTCAACTACAACGTGCAGAACGCTGGCGAGAAACCGCTGGAGATCTCCACCTTTGGTCAGTTGAAGCAATCCATCACTCTGCCACCGCATCTCGATACCGGAAGCAGCAACTTCGCACTGCACACCTTCCGCGGCGCGGCGTACTCCACGCCTGACGAGAAGTACGAGAAATACAAGTTCGATACCATTGCCGATAACGAAAACCTGAACATCTCTTCGAAAGGTGGTTGGGTGGCAATGCTGCAACAGTATTTCGCGACGGCGTGGATCCCGCATAACGACGGTACCAACAACTTCTATACCGCTAATCTGGGTAACGGCATCGCCGCTATCGGCTATAAATCTCAGCCGGTACTGGTTCAGCCTGGTCAGACTGGCGCGATGAACAGCACCCTGTGGGTTGGCCCGGAAATCCAGGACAAAATGGCAGCTGTTGCTCCGCACCTGGATCTGACCGTTGATTACGGTTGGTTGTGGTTCATCTCTCAGCCGCTGTTCAAACTGCTGAAATGGATCCATAGCTTTGTGGGTAACTGGGGCTTCTCCATTATCATCATCACCTTTATCGTTCGTGGCATCATGTACCCGCTGACCAAAGCGCAGTACACCTCCATGGCGAAGATGCGCATGCTGCAGCCGAAGATTCAGGCAATGCGTGAGCGTCTGGGCGATGACAAACAGCGTATCAGTCAGGAAATGATGGCGCTGTACAAAGCTGAGAAGGTTAACCCGCTGGGCGGCTGCTTCCCACTGCTGATCCAGATGCCAATCTTCCTGGCGTTGTACTACATGCTGATGGGTTCCGTTGAACTGCGTCAGGCACCGTTTGCACTGTGGATCCACGACCTGTCTGCACAGGACCCGTACTACATCCTGCCGATCCTGATGGGCGTAACGATGTTCTTCATTCAGAAGATGTCGCCGACCACCGTGACCGACCCGATGCAGCAGAAGATCATGACCTTTATGCCGGTCATCTTCACCGTGTTCTTCCTGTGGTTCCCGTCAGGTCTGGTGCTGTACTATATCGTCAGCAACCTGGTAACCATTATTCAGCAGCAGCTGATTTACCGTGGTCTGGAAAAACGTGGCCTGCATAGCCGCGAGAAGAAAAAATCCTGATTCGGTGAGTTTTCGCTAAAATAAGGGCGGTCAGTTGACCGCCTTTTTTCTTTTCGTAGGGCGGATAAGCACCGCGTATCCGCCACACAAAGCAACAGGAACATCATGAGCGATAATGACACTATCGTAGCCCAGGCCACGCCTCCGGGACGTGGCGGTGTTGGCATCCTGCGCATCTCCGGTCTCAAAGCCCGTGAAGTTGCCGAAACCGTGCTGGGTAAACTGCCTAAGCCGCGCTACGCCGATTATCTTCCGTTTAAAGACGCCGACGGCAGCGTGCTCGATCAGGGGATTGCGCTATGGTTCCCTGGCCCGAACTCGTTCACCGGCGAAGATGTGCTTGAACTGCAGGGTCATGGCGGTCCGGTGATCCTCGACCTGCTGTTAAAACGCATTCTGACCATTCCCGGCCTGCGGATTGCTCGCCCTGGTGAGTTTTCCGAACGCGCGTTTCTTAACGATAAACTCGACTTAGCCCAGGCCGAGGCGATTGCGGATCTTATCGACGCCAGTTCGGAACAGGCGGCCCGTTCGGCACTTAACTCGCTGCAAGGCGCATTCTCCGCACGGGTCAACCATCTGGTGGAAGCCCTCACCCACTTGCGCATTTACGTCGAAGCGGCAATTGATTTCCCTGATGAAGAGATCGATTTCCTCTCCGACGGCAAAATTGAAGCCCAGCTCAATGACGTGATTGCCGATCTTGATGCAGTGCGTGCTGAAGCACGTCAGGGTAGTTTGTTGCGCGAAGGGATGAAGGTGGTGATTGCCGGACGTCCTAACGCCGGTAAATCGAGCCTGTTAAACGCGCTGGCGGGCCGTGAAGCGGCAATCGTGACTGATATCGCCGGAACCACGCGTGACGTGCTGCGTGAGCATATCCACATTGACGGAATGCCGCTGCATATCATCGACACTGCCGGGCTACGTGAAGCCAGTGATGAAGTGGAACGTATTGGTATCGAGCGCGCGTGGCAGGAAATTGAACAGGCCGACCGCGTACTGTTTATGGTCGATGGCACCACGACAGACGCCGTTGATCCGGCAGAGATCTGGCCGGAATTTATCGCCCGTCTGCCTGCCAAACTGCCGATCACCGTGGTACGCAATAAAGCCGATATCACCGGCGAAACGCTGGGAATGAGTGAAGTGAACGGTCATGCGTTGATTCGTCTCTCGGCAAGGACTGGCGAAGGCGTGGACGTGCTGCGTAACCATCTCAAACAGAGCATGGGCTTTGACACCAATATGGAAGGCGGCTTCCTGGCGCGCCGTCGCCACTTACAGGCGCTGGAACAAGCGGCGGAACATCTACAACAGGGCAAAGCGCAACTGTTGGGTGCCTGGGCAGGCGAACTGCTGGCGGAAGAGTTGCGCCTGGCGCAGCAGAACTTAAGCGAAATCACCGGGGAATTTACCTCTGACGACCTGCTGGGGCGGATTTTCTCCAGCTTCTGTATTGGTAAGTAAGTCGTCTAAATTGATATAAAGGGCACTGTTCCGTTCTGGGGGAAACTAACTATCAGAACGGAACAGCGCTTGTTTTTTATGAGCATCCTGCACCAAAACTGCATTTGCTACTGGCTGGAGCGACTTTAAACACCTTGCAGTCCTGTCTTTACAGAGAACGATATTGCTTTAACCTATTAAGCTCCTCTTGCGGAAAGTTAAATTCGTCTACTGCTTTCCAGAATAGTTCTTTAAGTACAGGATTGCCATTTGCCAGACTTATTACAGATTTACCTTCATTATTCTTTTCTTCCAGCTGCATCATCACATCTTTAAGGTAATTTTCATTTTCACCAACCACAATTTTGAATATTTTCAGCCAGAGCCCCATATGTATATCATCCCCGTTATTTACCACATGAGAGAATGACTTGCCATCAAAGTCACGGGTAAACTGCTCCACAATTTCATCGAAAGAGAACCCGTGTTGCAACGCCAGGCGAATCGCCGCATTCAGATATACGTCAATGACCTCTTTACTCATTTTCTTAAAGCTTGCAATATGCAAAGAGCAGGCAGCATTATTTCTGCTCAACGACAGTAGTTCTCTCACTACATCTTTATCATTTTCATAATGGCTGGCTATCACTTCAGCTGTCTCCATCCAGGCAGCAACAATCTCCGTATGCCCTTTCACTATCGCAGAATATAAGCCTGATGCCTTCGTCCATTTGTCTGACTCCCCCGTCCATTCTCTTGCTGCCATCAGTTTCAATATATCTTCTTTATTTATTTCATTTTTAAACATTTTGGCTTTTATATTGGCTAGCAATATATTAACAACATTATAATTATTGGTCCTAATAGCGCTATTTAAATCATAAATTGAGTCTATTTCTTTTCCTACACTACGAAGTATTTCATTTTTATTTACTCCAAACTCTTTCTCAAAGTCATCTATCGCCAACAACCATTCTTTGACAATTTTATTTTGATTATTTCTTAAAGCCTTAGGAATCCAGCTCACACCGAGGTAATCTTTCGCAAGGAGTATATTTTCCAGATCGCTATGGCTAAAATTATACTTTCTGGTCAACTCTTTTAAATTTATTATGAATTCATTAAAAACATCAATACTATTTTGATACCATAATACATATAATCCATATGTTCCTGTAATTGATTTCGCAGCAAGAACCTTTGATGCTGTCATTTCTTGGGAGTTTTTAAATTTATCAAAAAAAAGAACAATGTTTTCATGCATCCCCATTTGTATTAATAGATGTAATGCTAATGGTGATAATGGTGGTTGCAACTCATTATTTATACCACTTAATAAATGGGCTTGTTCTCGAGGGAGATAAGGAGTTATTCCTACACAGTCGGAGCAAATTTCTGTCATTACCCATTTTTTTTGTGCCTGTTTAATATTCATAAAGGATCGCAATGATCCAAAAGAATCACAGTTGTTTGCTTTATAGCGTACTGCAGTATTGGTTGCATTAGGATCATAAAAGGATACAACATATTCTGTTTCTCCAGCAGGCGTTTTTTTGATCCTCAAGCGGACGGCCATAGCGTGAGTTTGAGATTGAACGATTGCCGCCATATGCGTTAACTTCTCTTTTTCCATTCTGTGAAAAAAGACTGATAATGCCTCCCCAAACTTATCACAGGCAACAACGCATGTACCGGGTGGTGGATTTTTTTGTAGATTGTCAAATTGCTGCTCAAGCTCGAATGGAATATGTTTTTGTATATCTTCCGGAGATGAATAGTAAGCCTTTAATGGAACTTTCCCTGTATGTTCATTCATTGAATCTATACAATATTGTAGAGAAAGATGCCTGCACACGATTTCATTTTCTGGTTTTTCATTAAAAAAAATCTTACAGTTGTAGTTTATAACGTCATATTTGCTATTAGCTTTTATCTGCTCTTTTGTAAAACTCTCATCATCAGGGTACGTATGAAGGCAAGTAAAAATATCATCCAGGAATTTTATAAGCGCTGGAGATACGGAAATATGTACTATATTGATTGCGTCTGCATCGCTTACGGTTAAAATCATACCTTCAGGTTGTTGCTTAGATCTGGAGACAAGAATTGAATATGCACCATCGCTATAGAAACCTAACTCAACTTCAGAACAATAATTAACAAAATGATTTAACGGCCCCTCTTTTTCAAGTGAATAAACTGAAGGATTTTTAAGATACGCCACTATATCGTCAACGATCAATTGAGTTTTATTTTTTCCTCCATCCAAATCAGGCATGAAAGAAGGAGATTGTGCACATACACTGCCAACAGTTACGTTATCAACCATTTTCTTTCCCCTCATCCATATGAAAGTTGTAGTAATAATAAGGTTACTATTTAAAAACCAACTATCAAATTTCGCTCATTTATAGAGTTATTTGTCTTTTTACGTCATTACCCCATCAGGTCATCAACCTGGTAATGAAGTGAGTAAACCGCGACGTCAATGAGGGAAACAGCTCCTTGTAATGGAACCCCTATAATCAATGCCATCATCTTCAACAATAATGATAAAAATTAAAAAATTTATCCATTTATGGATTTTTGCTAATATTTTGCATGGGCCAGCCATCACAAACACAGACAATATCTAATTGTGATTCGATTCACATTTAAACAATTTTAGAATAGACAAAATTCTTGAGTATTATACTGTAGCCTCGTGTCTTTCGAGGATAAGTGCATTATGAATATCTTACATATATGTGTGACCTCAAAATGGTTCAATATTGACAACAAGATTGTCGATCATCGCCCTTGATTTGCCCTTCTGTAGCCATCACCAGAGCCAAACCGATTAGATTCAATGTGATCTATTTGTTTGCTATATCTTAATTTTGCCTTTTGCAAAGGCCATCTCTCGTTTATTTACTTGTTTTAGTAAATGATGGTACTTACATATATATCTGGCGAATTAATCGGTATAGCAGATGTAATATTCACAGGGATCACTGTAATTAAAATAAATGAAGGATTATGTAATGGAAAACTTTAAACATCTCCCTGAACCGTTCCGCATTCGTGTTATTGAGCCAGTAAAACGTACCACTCGCGCTTATCGTGAAGAGGCAATTATTAAATCCGGTATGAACCCGTTCCTGCTGGATAGCGAAGATGTGTTTATCGATTTACTGACCGACAGCGGCACCGGGGCGGTGACGCAGAGCATGCAGGCTGCGATGATGCGCGGCGACGAAGCCTACAGCGGCAGCCGCAGCTACTATGCGTTAGCCGAGTCAGTGAAAAATATCTTTGGTTATCAATACACCATTCCAACTCACCAGGGCCGTGGCGCAGAGCAAATCTATATTCCGGTACTGATTAAAAAACGCGAGCAGGAAAAAGGCCTGGATCGCAGCAAAATGGTGGCATTCTCTAACTATTTCTTTGATACCACGCAGGGCCATAGCCAGATTAACGGCTGTACCGTGCGTAACGTCTATATCAAAGAAGCCTTCGATACTGGCGTGCGTTACGACTTTAAAGGCAATTTTGACCTTGAGGGATTAGAACGAGGCATTGAAGAAGTTGGCCCGAATAACGTGCCGTATATCGTTGCAACCATCACCAGTAACTCTGCAGGCGGTCAGCCGGTTTCACTGGCAAACTTAAAAGCGATGTACAGCATCGCGAAGAAATACGATATTCCGGTGGTAATGGACTCCGCACGCTTTGCTGAAAACGCCTATTTCATCAAGCAGCGTGAAGCAGAATACAAAGACTGGACCATCGAGCAGATCACCCGCGAAACCTACAAATATGCCGATATGCTGGCGATGTCCGCCAAGAAAGATGCGATGGTGCCGATGGGCGGCTTGTTGTGCATGAAAGACGACAGCTTCTTTGATGTGTACACCGAGTGCAGAACCCTTTGCGTGGTGCAGGAAGGCTTCCCGACATATGGTGGTCTGGAAGGCGGCGCGATGGAGCGTCTGGCGGTAGGTCTGTATGACGGCATGAATCTGGACTGGCTGGCTTATCGTATCGCGCAGGTGCAGTATCTGGTCGATGGTCTGGAAGAGATTGGCGTTGTCTGCCAGCAGGCGGGCGGTCACGCGGCATTCGTTGATGCCGGTAAACTGCTGCCGCATATCCCGGCAGACCAGTTCCCGGCACAGGCGCTGGCGTGCGAGCTGTATAAAGTCGCCGGTATCCGTGCGGTAGAAATTGGTTCTTTCCTGTTAGGCCGCGATCCGAAAACCGGTAAACAACTGCCATGCCCAGCTGAACTGCTGCGTTTAACCATTCCGCGTGCAACATATACTCAAACACATATGGACTTCATTATTGAAGCCTTTAAACATGTGAAAGAGAACGCGGCGAATATTAAAGGGTTAACCTTTACCTACGAACCGAAAGTATTGCGTCACTTCACTGCAAAACTGAAAGAAGTTTAATTAAAACATTCAGAGTGGCTATAAGGATGTTAGCCACTCTCTTACCCTACATCCTCAATAACAAAAATAGCCTTCCTCTAAAGGTGGCATCATGACTGATCAAGCTGAAAAAAAACACTCTGCATTTTGGGGTGTTATGGTTATAGCAGGTACAGTAATTGGTGGAGGTATGTTTGCTTTACCTGTTGATCTTGCCGGTGCCTGGTTTTTCTGGGGTGCCTTTATCCTTATCATTGCCTGGTTTTCAATGCTTCATTCCGGGTTATTGTTATTAGAAGCAAATTTAAATTATCCCGTCGGCTCCAGTTTTAACACTATCACCAAAGATTTAATCGGTAACACCTGGAACATTATCAGCGGTATTACCGTTGCCTTCGTTCTCTATATCCTCACTTATGCCTATATCTCTGCTAATGGTGCGATCATTAGTGAAACGATATCAATGAATTTGGGTTATCACGCTAATCCACGTATTGTCGGGATCTGCACAGCCATTTTCGTTGCCAGCGTATTGTGGATAAGCTCGTTAGCCGCCAGTCGTATTACCTCGTTGTTCCTCGGGTTGAAGATTATCTCCTTTGTGATCGTGTTTGGTTCTTTCTTCTTCCAGGTCGATTATTCCATTCTGCGCGATGCCACCAGCACCACTGCGGGTACATCTTATTTCCCGTATATCTTTATGGCTTTGCCGGTGTGTCTGGCGTCATTTGGTTTCCACGGCAATATTCCCAGCCTGATTATTTGCTATGGCAAACGCAAAGATAAGCTAATCAAAAGCGTGGTCTTCGGTTCGCTGCTGGCGCTGGTGATTTATCTCTTCTGGCTCTATTGCACGATGGGGAATATCCCACGAGAAAGCTTTAAGGCGATTATCTCTTCAGGCGGCAACGTTGATTCGCTGGTGAAATCGTTCCTCGGCACCAAACAGCATGGGATTATCGAGTTTTGCCTGCTGGTGTTCTCTAACTTAGCTGTTGCCAGTTCGTTTTTTGGTGTCACGCTGGGATTGTTCGATTATCTGGCGGATCTGTTTAAGATTGATAACTCCCACGCCGGGCGTTTCAAAACCGTGCTGTTAACCTTCCTGCCACCTGCGTTGTTGTATCTGATCTTCCCGAACGGCTTTATTTACGGGATCGGCGGTGCCGGACTGTGCGCCACCATCTGGGCGGTAATAATTCCTGCTGTACTGGCAATCAAAGCCCGCAAGAAGTTTCCCAATCAGATGTTCACGGTCTGGGGCGGCAATCTTATTCCGGCGATTGTCATTCTCTTTGGTATAACCGTAATTTTATGCTGGTTCGGTAACGTCTTTAACGTGTTACCTAAATTTGGCTAAATCATCCTTCAAGAAGCCAGCCATTTCGCTGGCTTCTTGCCTGTCAGGAAATCACTTATGTCCAAATGGCAACTCGCCTGATTCTCCTTCACCACGTATGCTTTGCGTCACCTTACTATCAGGACGCTTTAGCCCATGTCCCGCTTTTTGATTTGTAGTTTTGCCCTGGTTTTACTGTATCCCGCCGGGATTGATATGTACCTCGTTGGTTTGCCGCGCATCGCCGCCGATCTCAATGCCAGCGAAGCGCAGTTGCATATTGCGTTCTCCGTTTATCTGGCGGGCATGGCAGCTGCGATGTTATTTGCCGGTAAAGTGGCCGATCGTTCAGGGAGAAAGCCTGTCGCCATACCCGGCGCGGCGCTATTTATTATCGCCTCGGTGTTCTGTTCACTGGCTGAAACCAGCACGTTATTTCTTGCAGGGCGATTTCTACAGGGGCTGGGCGCGGGCTGTTGTTACGTGGTGGCGTTCGCCATTTTACGCGACACGCTGGATGATCGACGTCGGGCTAAAGTGCTGTCGTTACTCAACGGCATTACCTGCATCATTCCGGTATTAGCGCCGGTGCTCGGACACCTGATTATGCTTAAATTCCCGTGGCAGAGTCTGTTCTGGACGATGGCAACGATGGGCATCGCGGTACTGATGTTGTCTTTGTTTATTTTAAAAGAAACGCGCCCTGCGGCCCTCGCAGCTTCTGACAAACCACGAGAAAATAGCGAGTCGCTGCTTAACCGGTTTTTCCTCAGCCGTGTTGTTATCACCACCCTCAGCGTTTCGGTGATCCTCACCTTCGTCAACACGTCGCCGGTATTGCTGATGGAAATCATGGGTTTTGAGCGCGGGGAATACGCCACCATTATGGCGTTGACCGCTGGCGTCAGCATGACCGTTTCATTCTCCACACCATTTGCGCTGGGAATTTTTAAGCCACGTACGTTGATGATCACCTCACAGGTGTTATTCCTGGCGGCGGGGATCACTCTTGCCGTTTCACCTTCCCATGCGGTTTCTCTGTTTGGTATCACGCTGATTTGCGCCGGTTTCTCGGTAGGTTTTGGCGTAGCGATGAGTCAGGCGTTAGGGCCGTTTTCATTACGCGCGGGCGTAGCCAGCTCGACCTTAGGTATTGCGCAGGTTTGCGGTTCGTCACTGTGGATTTGGCTGGCAGCGGTGGTTGGTATCGGCGCATGGAATATGCTGATCGGGATTCTGATTGCCTGTAGCATAGTGAGCCTGTTGCTGATTATGTTCGTCGCGCCTGGACGCCCCGTTGCCGCTCATGAAGAAATCCATCACCACGCTTGATCTCAATTTGCTGCTCTGTCTGCAACTGCTGATGCAGGAGCGCAGCGTGACCAAAGCGGCGAAGCGGATGAACGTGACACCTTCGGCGGTGAGTAAGTCGCTGGCAAAGTTAAGAGCGTGGTTTGACGACCCACTCTTTGTGAACTCACCGCTGGGCCTGTCGCCCACACCGCTAATGGTCAGCATGGAGCAAAATCTGGCGGAATGGATGCAAATGAGCAACCTGCTGCTGGATAAACCGCATCACCAGACACCGCGCGGCCTGAAGTTTGAGCTGGCGGCGGAATCGCCGCTGATGATGATCATGCTTAATGCGCTGTCGAAACGGATCTACCAACGTTACCCGCAGGCGACCATCAAATTACGTAACTGGGATTACGATTCCTTAGATGCCATTACTCGTGGTGAAGTGGATATTGGTTTTTCTGGTCGCGAAAGTCATCCCCGTTCGCGGGAGCTGTTAAGCTCGCTACCGTTAGCCATTGATTATGAAGTGCTGTTTAGTGATGTGCCCTGCGTCTGGTTACGCAAAGATCATCCGGCACTGCATGAAGCATGGAATCTGGACACCTTTTTACGTTATCCGCATATCAGCATTTGCTGGGAACAGAGCGATACCTGGGCGCTGGACAATGTGTTACAGGAGCTGGGGCGCGAACGCACGATTGCTATGAGCCTGCCGGAATTCGAGCAGTCACTGTTTATGGCAGCACAGCCCGACAATCTGCTACTGGCGACCGCGCCGCGCTACTGTCAGTACTACAATCAACTCCACCAACTGCCGTTGGTTGCTCTTCCTCTCCCGTTTGACGAAAGCCAGCAAAAAAAGCTGGAAGTCCCTTTTACCCTGCTGTGGCATAAACGGAACAGCCATAATCCGAAGATCGTCTGGTTACGGGAAACCATTAAAAATCTTTACGCGTCGATGGCATAACCGAATCGTATGAAACGCGACCCTATTTCACAATAAAATGTAAAAAAGTTGTAATAAACTTATCTGAATCGAACTTTTAGCCGCTTTAGTCTGTCCATCATTCCAGTAAATGATTACTCTTGTATTCATAATGGACCATTAAGCATGGAGCGAAAAATGGCGACTCACTTTGCCCGAGGGATTTTAACGGAAGGACATCTGATTTCTGTTCGTCTCCCCTCCCAGTGTCATCAAGAAGCCCGAAACATTCCCCCTCATCGTCAAAGCCGTTTTCTGGCGTCCAGAGGTTTACTCGCAGAACTGATGTTCATGCTGTATGGCATTGGCGAATTGCCGGAAATCGTCACCCTGCCGAAAGGTAAACCGGTTTTCAGCGATAAAAATTTGCCTTCGTTTTCTATTTCCTATGCCGGGAATATGGTTGGCGTGGCGTTAACAACCGAAGGTGAATGTGGCCTCGATATGGAACTGCAGCGTGCGACGCGCGGGTTTCATAGCCCACACGCGCTCGATAACCACACCTTTTCCAGCAATGAATCGCTATGGATCAGTAAACAAAACGATCCAAACGAAGCGCGGGCGCAGCTCATCACGCTGCGCCGAAGCGTGCTAAAACTAACCGGTGATGTTTTGAATGACGATCCGCGCGATCTGCAGCTGCTGCCCATTGCCGGACGCCTGAAATGTGCTCATGTAAATCATGTAGAAGCGTTATGCGACGCGGAGGACGTGCTGGTGTGGTCCGTGGCAGTCACGCCCACGATTGAAAAGCTCAGTGTCTGGGAGTTAGATGGCAAACACGGCTGGAAAAGCCTGCCGGATATTCACAGCCGCGCCAACAATCCTACCAGCCGGATGATGCGTTTTGCCCAGCTCTCTACCGTGAAGTCTTTTTCGCCAAATTGATAGACAACCACAGGAGTCATCATGTCTGAAAAATTGAAGGTGGTTACGTTACTGGGAAGCCTGCGCAAAGGCTCATTTAATGGCATGGTTGCACGTACCCTGCCGAAAATTGCTCCGGCGAGCATGGAAGTCAATGCGTTACCTTCCATTGCCGACATTCCCTTGTATGACGCTGACGTACAGCAGGAAGAAGGTTTTCCAGCAACGGTTGAAGCTCTGGCGGAACAGATCCGTCAGGCTGACGGTGTGGTGATCGTCACGCCGGAATATAACTACTCGGTACCGGGTGGGCTGAAAAATGCCATCGACTGGCTTTCCCGCCTGCCGGATCAACCGCTGGCCGGTAAACCGGTGTTGATTCAGACCAGCTCAATGGGCGTGATTGGCGGCGCGCGCTGTCAGTATCACCTGCGCCAGATTCTGGTTTTCCTCGATGCAATGGTGATGAACAAGCCGGAATTTATGGGCGGCGTGATTCAGAACAAAGTTGATCCGCAAACCGGAGAAGTGATTGATCAGGGTACGCTGGACCACCTGACCGGGCAATTGACTGCATTTGGTGAGTTTATTCAGCGAGTTAAGAGCTAAATAAAAAACCCGCCAGCAAACATGCATGGCGGGTTTTTAACGCGCTATCGATTTTAGTGAGCGTCGATAAACACAATCTTCAGGATAAACAGCAGCGCAACGATGATTACGCACGGGCTTAGATCACGCAGACGTCCGGTACCAATCTTCATCACGCAGTAGGAGATAAAGCCCAGCGCAATACCTTCGGTAATCGAGAAGCTGAACGGCATCATCACAGCGGTAATAAACGCCGGAACACATTCAGTAAGATCCTGCCAGTTCACGCGAGCAAGACTTGAGGTCATCAGTACGCCCACGTAGATCAGCGCGCCAGCTGCGGCATATCCCGGCACCATCCCCGCCAGCGGCGACAGGAAGATAACCAGCAGGAACAGCAGACCAACAACGACTGCCGTCAGGCCGGTACGCCCCCCAACGGAAACGCCGGAAGAAGACTCGATATACGCCGTAACAGAAGAAGTCCCGATAAACGAACCGGTCACGGAAGAGATGCTGTCGACATACAGTGCCTGCTTCATGCGCGGGAATTTACCTTTTTCATCCGCCAGTCCTGCTTTATCTGTCACGCCAATCAGCGTACCGGAGGAGTCAAACAAGTTGACCAGCATGAAAGAGAAAATCACCCCTGCCAGCCCAAGGTTAAACGACCCGGCTAAATCTACATGACCCACGACAGTCATTACGCTCGGCGGCGCAGAAACGATGCCATTGTAGTGGACATCACCCAGCATCCAGCCCAGCAGCGTCGTCACCACGATGGAAACCAGCACCGCCGCGTGAATGTTGCGTGAGGCCAGAATAGCAATGATGAAGAAGCCGAGGATCCCCAGCAGTACGCTGTGAGAAGTCAGATTACCGATGCTCACCAGCGTTTCCGGGTTAGCGACAATCACACCTGCATTCTTCAGTCCCATCATGCCAATAAACAGGCCGATACCGCTGGTAATGCCCACACGCAGACTCACCGGAATGTTGGCTATCATCCAGTAGCGAACGCGGAAAATCGTCAGTAACAGCAGACCAATCGCGCCCCAGAAGATTGCGCCCATCCCGACCTGCCACGGCAAGCCCATTGCCTGCACAACCACAAAAGCGAAGAACGCATTCAGGCCCATAGCGGGTGCCAGTGCAACTGGCAGGTTAGCAAACAGTCCCATCATAATACTGCCGAATGCAGCAATCAGACAGGTCGTGACGAAGACGGCGCTGGTATCCATGCCAGCAACGCCAAGAATTTGCGGGTTAACAAAAACGATGTAAACCATCGTCAGGAAGGTGGTAAAACCGGCGATCACTTCGGTCCGTGCCGTCGTGCCATGTTCGCGCAGTTTAAACACGCGTTCCAGCATCCCCTGGCCAGAAGCCTGGGTTGTGTGTTGTTGACTCATTATCTATTTCCGAACAAGGAGGGAAAATCCGTCGCTATCGTATACCAAAATGAGACAATATGGACGGCTGAAGATAACTTTTTTTCATTGTATTTGCTTATACGGCAACGATTGCGTCATGCAAATTGGCATGACGAAAACGTTAAACTAACGATAAAGGAAAGACATGTCCCAGATAGAAGCGGTATTTTTCGACTGCGACGGTACGCTGGTCGATAGCGAGGTCATTTGCTCTCGCGCCTATGTCACGATGTTCAGGGAATTTGGCATTCACGTTGAGCTGGAAGAGATTTTTACCCGTTTTAAAGGCGTAAAACTCTACGAAATCATCGACATCATCAGTAAAGAACAGGGCGTGACGATGGTCCAGGCCGATGCCGAACACGTTTACCGCGCAGAAGTAGCACGTCTGTTTGATACCGAACTTGAGGACATCGCAGGAGCGAACGAATTGCTGGCAAGCATTAACGTGCCGATGTGCGTCGTCTCTAACGGTCCGGTCAGCAAAATGCAGCATTCGCTTGGTAAGCTCAACATGCTGCACTACTTCCCGGAAAAACTGTTCAGCGGTTACGACATTCAGCGTTGGAAGCCCGATCCGGCATTAATGTTCCATGCGGCAAAAGCGATGAATGTGAACGTTGAAAACTGCATTCTGGTCGATGACTCCAGCGCCGGCGCGCAATCAGGGATAGATGCCGGAATGGAAGTGTTTTACTTCTGCGCTGACCCGCACAATAAACCGATCGTTCACCCGAAAGTCACCACCTTTACCGAGCTGGCGCAGCTGCCTGCACTCTGGAAGGCACGCGGCTGGAAGATAACGCGATAATCGCCTCCTTACTTCAACGCTTACACATCAGTCACGCTGGTTTGAGATAAAAAATACCAGGTGTCTGATGAGTAAGCGTCTATTCCCTATAAATAATTTATGTCGTTAATCGTCCAGTCGCTCACCCTCTGTATGGTTAAGCCTGGTTTATATTTTTCACAATATCGGGATACCGTTCGAACCAATCCAGAATATTAAGCATCGCGTTACTGATATTTTTATTCGCTTTATATTGATTCTCGCGTCTATGATTTTTAACAATATTAAGGTTAGAACGTATCTTATTGTCATCGTCAGCAATCTTCTGATTTAATGCCGCTACTTCATCCTGTACTTCTTGACTATTCCACTTGTCCCTTTTGTTATCAAATAAAGTCCTTTTATCATCTACTGATTTATCACGCTTTATGGTTAACTCTTTAATTTCTCGCAATAAGTCATCGTAATCTTTAATGGAAGCTCTTATTTCCTGATAGTTTTTTAGTAAATCCTCCCTGTTAATTGCGAATACACTGGAAAAATAGTGAAAATCGCGAGCATATTTATTGAGCCTTGAATCGTAATCTGTCTTAAAAGATTTTATATGTTCCAGTTGGTTTGATAGTGCTTTAATTTGTTTTTCTTCAACACCTTCAAAAATGGGTGCAAGTTCCTTATATTCAAATGTTACATTTCTAACAGATTCTTTATGAGACTCCTTAATTTTCTTTTGGATAAATTCGGTTGGATTTTCAGTAAGTATTGTTCCATCTGGCGGCGGAATCATTTTATTTATTATAGATTCAACAAACTTAATTCGTTCATTTTCTATCATATTGCTAATGATATTTTGTGCTTTTACCTGCATATCTTTGAAAATAAAAAACTCAATCCTACTATTATCAAAATGATATTTTCCCTCGTACGATTTATTTTCAACATAAAGTGTTGATAAAAACGACTCTAACTCTAAAAATGCGTTTTTATATTTTTCCTTAGTCTTTGACTCGGAATTATAAAAATTTATTACATCGATATTGATAGCACTTACCTTTTTTAAGAAATCAGATATTTGTTCTTTACTTATAGCTCCGTCTAGATCCATATACATGTATTTTTGCGCTGTAAGACCATCTTTTGAATAATTTGTATTTGGATCAATAGCACAGTCTTTGCACCTATCTCCACTGTAATAATAGCCTAAATTTGCCCCAATCAAATTACTATTTTTAAAGAAGACATTATTGTTTTCTGTATTTTTCTTGCTAAATGAAGAATCGGTCCCTTTCTTTATACTCTCTACGCATTTCGAAAAATTATCATCTAACTTAAGATTTCTCGATCTTCTTTCAATGTAATCAGAAAAATACTCTTTGGGGTTAAACATAGATCTATCTGAACCATCTTCACGAAGACCATCGTTTATTTTAATATGCTTCAAATTACAATTATAAAACACAGTCCCCGTATCCGGACCCCTGATTTCATCATAATTAGACTTGTTGAACGAATTTGCCAAAAAATCCATTCCATGAGCATCAAGCCCTATTATATTACAGTTATAAAAATGACTCAGAAGTATACTCGAGCCAGGACAACATCCTCCCTGGATTATACAATCCTGAACGAAAGACTGCATAAAGAGATAAGAACCTAATTTTTCTTGAATACTATCAGGTTGTGTAACGGTGTAGATTTTAGACGTCTCACATCTATAATTTTCAATTTTGCATTTAGAAATAAAACAACCTTTAAACATACCTTTTATTGGTTTTTTATTTCCTGACCCCACAGTATCATCATTAGTCTCATAAAGCTGTATGTTGTTGAATTTACAATCCTCGAAATAACAATTTTCAAAAACCGGACCTTCAAGGTTAGGGCTGTTTATCACTCCTGAAAAAACTACATTTTTAAAACTACAATATTTTAATGAATTTAAAACATCCTTAGACAACGATGATAAATTGATTGTTGTATTAATAATAGGAATTTTATTTTTAATCAGTGTCGTAAGTTTTACAGCATAATCATCAAACATAAATCTCTTCAAGGGAGAATTATCAAAATGTAAATCATCAATATAATTATCAAGCGTTAATCTCTCTGAAGAAACCTGTTTTTTTTCGTTATCATTCGAAGTAGCCCCCGTGTAGAGATTAAAGGATCTACTCACAATAACTTCATTATTTTCATTTGTGGTAAAGTCTGTCTTAGTACTAAATCGCCATTGTTGTTCTTTTTTTGCCAGAGATTTAATCTTATCGAACACCTCGGCTTTGTTATCAACTTTCGTGACAAATTCGTAAATTAAGCCTTTGACTTCTTTAATATGAGAGCCGGGAAAAAGATCGCGAACAAACTCCCACAGTGTACGTTTTTTAAATAAATCCCCTTTGCCATCAAGAATATTTTCAATATCCTTAGAGTTTACATTATATTTCTTATTATTAATACTTACAGCAATTTTATCACAATATCCTTTATGATTAAGTCTCTCCTTATTCATTGCTTCTAAAAAAGGATTAGTATTAAAAAGAACATCTGGTTTTAATTTAGCAACCATAAACCCTCCGGCGTGCAATATTGAGTTGTTTTGTTTGAAAAACAATAACTTCTATGTTGTTAATTAACTGTACTGCTAGTTAGGTTAGCAACAAGTGTTACTTATATTACCGGTGAATACTGTAAAAAATAGCTCATTATTTCCATTTTAACCCAGGGTGTTCACCCTGGATTTGCAATTTTTAGGGGGTTAACGGTACATTCCACGGGTTAACCGCAGCATCAGAAAATGAGCGTTTTTTTATAGCCGCTTTTATTGTCGAGGTTAAAATAAATAGATTTCATTAACTTTTATCAAGGTGATTTATGGATAATCTTATTGGCACACCACCAAACCACGCAGTTCCCCATAAGTATATGGATATGGAGCAAATGGAATATTTATGTCATCTCAATCGTTTTTCTAAATTGTCTGACGATTTTTTAATAAATGGTCAGAGAGAGGACCTTTTTACATACAAATATGTTTTAGATGGCTCTTTTTCAAATTTACAGCATTTACTTCCCAAAGGACAACTACAGAAGATACAACAGCGATTAAGTTCTCTTATGTATAAAAACAAGTTTCATTGTTTTCATGTTTTTTTATTAAAACTATGCTCAATTGAGAGTATTCCTCTCCCAAATGCCGATTACGCTTTCTTTGATGACGAAATGCCATTTACATTAACTGATGAACAGATCGAAAATATTTCTTTTTTAAACGCATATCACAAAGAAAAGAAAGGAAACAACGACATTGTTACATTTGATTTCATGAGCGCTGATCACCACCATAATTTTAGCACAACCATAGCTTTAACAAATGATAGCTTCCATATATCTTCAATAAACAACCATAACGCACAGGTTATATTCGATGAAAACATCCATTTACATCCCTATGAATTACCAGAATCATCACAATGGTGTTATCAGTTAATAAAAAACATGATTTCTTTACATTGCAGATATAATAACAATTTCAAAATAAAAAAAACCTGTTGTTTTGATTTTAAAAATAAATCTTTTTGTAATGCCAGGTTGCAATATATAACGTTTATTGCATGTTTATTTTCACATGCAAACATGAAATATTCGACATTTCATGATGTTAACCTTGATATGTGTGAGATAAAGAATTGCAATTTTGACAATTCAGAGATGAATTTCATTTCGTGCGTCGGGACAAATTTTAGCGGTTCTACATTTAACAATGTAAAAACAACAACAGCGCAACTAATTAAGACACCAACAAAGTGGACGAATAATACTCTAAAATATTGGTTCTCCAGTTGTAATAAACGTAATATCATCTTCACTTTTAATACAATATCTGATAGAAATATGAAATTAAAAGGTATCAAGGATATATTACTGTCGTTGGTTGACCAAAAAGTCAATATTTATAGTGTAAGGCAAGAGCTTCTGGATTTTCTTAATAATGATTTATATAAAAATAATGGAGAGATTCTCTCTTATAAAGAATCAATAATGTTGTTTTGTGCTGTGTAGCCGAAAAATAGATGATTCAGATTAACTACCGCACTCTATGTTGTGTTTATATCCATGTCAGGTAACAGGTCATTTGTGAATCCTGACACCAGACTATGACTATCGCCCAGGGATAATCCACAACCGCTGGAAGTAATCTCATTTCTGCAGGATAAAACCGTAGAGTGCGATTGCGATGAATAATAAATACAGGCTTATTATTCCAGTCTTTTTTATTGCGTTGGTTGTTTCAAATGGCTCGGTTAGTAAAATGCACCATTCGCTCGGAAAACTCAACATGTTGCACTCTTATACGCCGTCTGGAAAAGGCGTAGGAGTGGTATAACCATTTAATCGCCTCCCAACGTCAACGCTTACACATCAGCGACACTGGTTTAATTAAAGCATACCAAATTTCTGATGAGTAAGCGTCTTTTCGTATAACCTCATTGTCACAGGAACGACTTGATCCGTTTATTTATTCGCCATGTTATTCAGTATCAATTTTCTTAATAGCTTTCACCATATTTTCATTTTCTTTTAGCCAACTCCTGATATTTTGAACTACATCATTAAGTGTATTTTCTTGTTGATACTCTTTCTCCAATCTCTCTGTTTCATCCTTAAGATGTAGAATCTCTTTACTTATATTTGGTATTTTTCCATCTATCACCTTTATTATCCCCTTAATCTCATTAATTCTTTCCGCATCTTTTTTATCTTTATTGTCTTTATTATTTAAGTAAAAACCCTCTTTAATCAATTGATCCTTAGTATCGACT
>ERZ1694977.35-NODE-35-length-93884-cov-34.175713_pt1 | contig 93884 bp, 92 predicted proteins | sample MGYA00581609_ERZ1694977 | MGnify/ENA primary metagenome ERZ1694977 (study PRJEB42213, sample SAMN07424467) | human gut metagenome | biome: ENVO:00009003; feature: ENVO:2100002; material: ENVO:00002003 | host: Homo sapiens | place: USA | collected 2014 ... | reverse complement strand
GAACCGAGCGGTCGGAGGTTCGAATCCTCCCGGATGCACCATATTCTCCGTAATCTTCAGCAATGAAGGTATCGAAGAGGTAGCGGTACTAACCGCAGGCACCATCTTCTCCCACAAATTTCCTTCAAAAATATCTCATTTCTAAATAACTACTTTATCCATTTCCTGAATTTTCTTCTCCTTCGCCATCAGCGACAAAATCAAGCAATTACGCTAAAGTAGCGTCATATTTTTCGACTTGCGAGAAGACCATGTACGAGCGTTATGCAGGTTTAATTTTTGATATGGATGGCACCATCCTGGATACCGAGCCTACGCACCGTAAAGCGTGGCGCGAAGTATTAGGGCACTACGGTCTTCAGTACGATGTTCAGGCGATGATTGCGCTTAATGGCTCGCCCACCTGGCGTATTGCTCAGGCGATTATTGAGCTGAATCAGGCCGATCTCGACCCGCATGCGTTAGCGCGTGAAAAAACAGAAGCAGTAAGAAGTATGCTGCTGGATAGTGTCGAGCCGCTTCCTCTTGTTGAAGTGGTGAAAAGCTGGCATGGTCGTCGCCCAATGGCTGTAGGAACGGGGAGTGAAAGCGCCATCGCTGAGGCATTGCTGGCGCACCTGGGATTACGCCGTTATTTTGACGCCGTCGTCGCTGCTGATCACGTCAAACACCATAAACCCGCGCCAGACACATTTTTGTTGTGCGCGCAGCGTATGGGCGTGCAACCGACACAGTGTGTGGTCTTTGAAGATGCCGATTTCGGTATTCTGGCGGCCCGTGCAGCAGGCATGGACGCTGTGGATGTTCGCTTGCTGTGAGTGAAGCGTTATCGCTTTTCTCGTTGTTTGCCAGTAGTTTTCTCAGCGCTACACTATTACCCGGCAACTCCGAAGTCGTGCTGGTGGCAATGTTGCTTTCCGGGATCAGTCATCCCTGGGTTTTAGTTTTAACAGCAACAATGGGTAATAGCCTTGGAGGGTTAACTAACGTTATCCTTGGGCGTTTCTTTCCATTGCGTAAAACATCGCGCTGGCAAGAGAAAGCTACCGGCTGGCTGAAACGCTATGGTGCAGTCACGCTATTATTAAGCTGGATGCCCGTGGTTGGCGATTTACTGTGTCTGTTAGCGGGATGGATGCGCATCTCCTGGGGGCCGGTAATCTTTTTTTTGTGCCTTGGTAAAGCGTTACGCTATGTTGCAGTTGCAGCAGCGACCGTTCAGGGCATGATGTGGTGGCACTAATTGTAGGCCTGCACATATGGTCACCATTACAGTTATGCTAATTAAAACGATTTTGACAGGCGGGAGGTCAATTTGATCCCGGACGTATCACAGGCGCTGGCCTGGCTGGAAAAACATCCTCAGGCGTTAAAGGGGATACAGCGTGGGCTGGAGCGCGAAACTTTGCGTGTTAATGCTGATGGCAGACTGGCAACAACAGGTCATCCTGAAGCATTAGGTTCCGCACTGACGCACAAATGGATTACTACCGATTTTGCGGAAGCATTACTGGAATTCATTACACCAGTGGATGGTGATATTGAACATATGCTGACCTTTATGCGCGATCTGCATCGTTATACGGCGCGCAATATGGGCGATGAGCGGATGTGGCCGTTAAGTATGCCATGCTACATCGCAGAAGGTCAGGACATCGAACTGGCACAGTACGGCACTTCTAACACCGGACGCTTTAAAACGCTGTACCGTGAAGGGCTGAAAAATCGCTACGGCGCGCTGATGCAAACCATTTCCGGCGTGCACTACAATTTCTCTTTGCCAATGGCATTCTGGCAAGCGAAGTGTGGTGATATCGCGGGCGCTGATGCCAAAGAGAAAATTTCTGCGGGCTATTTCCGCGTTATCCGCAATTACTATCGTTTCGGTTGGGTCATTCCTTATCTGTTTGGCGCGTCTCCGGCGATTTGTTCTTCTTTCCTGCAAGGAAAACCAACGTCGCTGCCGTTTGAGAAAACCGAGTGCGGTATGTATTACCTGCCGTATGCGACCTCTCTTCGTTTGAGCGATCTTGGCTATACCAACAAATCGCAAAGCAATCTTGGTATTACCTTCAACGATCTTTACGAGTACGTAGCGGGCCTTAAACAGGCAATCAAAACGCCATCGGAAGAGTACGCGAAGATTGGTATTGAGAAAGACGGTAAGCGGCTGCAAATCAACAGCAATGTGCTGCAGATTGAAAACGAACTGTACGCGCCGATTCGTCCAAAACGCGTTACCCGCAGTGGTGAGTCGCCTTCTGATGCGCTGTTACGTGGCGGCATTGAATATATTGAAGTGCGTTCGCTGGACATCAACCCATTCTCGCCGATTGGTGTAGATGAACAGCAGGTGCGATTCCTCGACCTGTTTATGGTCTGGTGTGCGCTGGCTGATGCACCGGAAATGAGCAGTCGCGAACTTGCCTGTACACGCGTTAACTGGAACCGGGTGATCCTCGAAGGTCGCAAACCGGGCCTGACGCTGGGTATCGGCTGCGAAACCGCGCAGTTCCCGTTACCGCAGGTGGGTAAAGATCTGTTCCGCGATCTGAAACGCGTTGCGCAAACGCTGGATAGCATTAACGGCGGCGAAGCGTATCAGAAAGTGTGTGATGAACTGGTCGCCTGCTTCGATAATCCCGATCTGACTTTCTCTGCCCGTATCTTAAGGTCTATGATTGATACTGGTATTGGCGGAACAGGCAAAGCGTTTGCTGAAGCGTACCGTAATCTGCTGCGTGAAGAGCCGTTGGAAATTCTGCGCGAAGAGGATTTTGTAGCCGAGCGCGAGGCGTCTGAACGCCGTCAGCAGGAAATGGAAGCCGCTGATACCGAACCGTTTGCGGTGTGGCTGGAAAAACACGCCTGACAGAAAAGAAAAAGGCCACTCGTGAGTGGCCAAAATTTCATCTCTGAATTCAGGGATGATGATAACAAATGCGCGTCTTTCATATACTCAGACTCGCCTGGGAAGAAAGAGTTCAGAAAATTTTTAAAAAAATTACCGGAGGTGGCTAAATGCCGTTGTTAGATAGCTTCACAGTCGATCATACCCGGATGGAAGCGCCTGCAGTTCGGGTGGCGAAAACAATGAACACCCCGCATGGCGACGCAATCACCGTGTTCGATCTGCGCTTCTGCGTGCCGAACAAAGAAGTGATGCCAGAAAGAGGGATCCATACCCTGGAGCACCTGTTTGCTGGTTTTATGCGTAACCATCTTAACGGTAATGGTGTAGAGATTATCGATATCTCGCCAATGGGCTGCCGCACCGGTTTTTATATGAGTCTGATTGGTACGCCAGATGAGCAGCGTGTCGCTGATGCCTGGAAAGCGGCAATGGAAGACGTGCTGAAAGTGCAGGATCAGAATCAGATCCCGGAACTGAACGTCTACCAGTGTGGCACTTACCAGATGCACTCGTTGCAGGAAGCACAGGATATTGCGCGTAGCATTCTGGAACGTGACGTACGCATCAACAGCAACGAAGAACTGGCGCTGCCGAAAGAGAAGTTGCAGGAACTGCACATCTAGTCAGTAAACTATCTTCACAATTAATTGAAAAAAGCCAGTTCAAATGAACTGGCTTAGTTGTACTTAGTGCGCACCACCTCCGCCGCCACCTGCGCCAAATGGCGGTTTAGCAAACCACACCAGCCCCAGCAAGACGAGGAATATCCCGGCTGACATCCAGAAGATCTCATTGGCGGAAATAATCAGCCCCTGATTGGTGATCTGCTGGGCAATCCAGCCTGATGCCTGCTGTTGCGTCATCCCAAGCCCTTCCAGTTGACTGTACATCGCCTGGGCATTCGGGTTGAACGGGTTTACCGACTCAGTCAACTGCGCATGGTGCATCGACTCGCGGTTGGTCCACATGGTTGTGGTTATCGACGTGCCGATAGACCCCGCCAGCGTTCGCGTAAAGTTGGAGAGGCTCGATGCTGCCGCCAGTCGTTCCGGTGGCAAACCAGACAGCGTAATGGTGGTCAGCGGCATAAAGAAGCAGGCCACCGCAAAACCCTGGATAAACTGCGGCCAGGCCGACGCGCCAAAATCCATACCTGGTTCAAAGGTATAGGCACGCCAGTAGAAGCAGACGGCATACATAATAAAGCTGAAGGTTACCAGCCGCCGCATATCCAGTTTATGCGCGAAGCGGCCGATAATCGGCGACAGGATCACCGGAATAATTCCTACCGGCGCAGAGGCTAGACCTGCCCACGTTGCCGTGTAACCGTAGACCTCCTGCAACAACTGCGGCAGCAGAACAATCGCGCCGAAGTAGAGCATATACGCGAGGCTGATACACAAGCAGCCGATGGTGAAGTTGCGCGACTTAAACAACGACAGATCGACTATCGGGTTATCGTCGGTCAGCTCCCAGACAATCAGGAAGCAGATAGCCACCACTGCCACCACGGTAAGGATGATAATTTCCTGTGATGAGAACCAGTCCAGCTCTTTACCGCGGTCGAGCATAATCTGCAGGCTGCCTATACCAATAACCAGCAGTGCCAGCCCCACGGCATCAATCCGCCGCCGTTCGGTGCGGGTTTCGCGTCCGCGCAGGGTTTGCAGTGTCATCAACACCACCGCCACGCCAATTGGCACGTTGATGAAGAATATCCAGCCCCAGTGGTAATTATCGCTGATATAACCGCCGAGGATCGGGCCGCAAATTGGCGCGACAATCACCGTCATTGACCACAACGCCAGCGCGATCGAGCGTTTGGCTGGCGGGTAGTTATTCAGCAATAGACTTTGCGAAAGCGGGATCAACGGTCCGGCGACAATCCCCTGAATCACGCGGAAGAAGATCAGCATATTCAGGCTGCTGGAGACACCACACGCCCACGACGCAATAGCAAAGGCGATGGTTGACCAGAGGAACAGTTTCACTTCCCCGACGCGCTTTGCCAGCCAGCCGGTAAGCGGGATCGAGATGGCATTCGCCACCCCGAAAGAAGTGATTACCCACGTTCCCTGGCTGAGCGATGAGCCCAGATTCCCGGCGATAGTGGGGATCGCCACGTTAGCAATGGTGGAGTCCAGCACCTGCATGAATGTCGCCAGTGACAGCGCAATCGTCATAATGACCAGTTGCGCGCCTTCCAGCGGTTTTTGCTGTTGCATCACACGCACCTCTGGATTAGCCAGCGTTAGCTTTTACGATATCGTCGATCAGTTTATTGACAGGTGCCAGGCTGATTTCACGCGCGGTGCTTACCGCTACCGGTGTGGAACGTACTTTATTTGCCAGTACCTGACCGTCACGGTTAGTGGTATTGACGCTCACCAGCGTGGACAAACCGATACGCAGCGGGTATTGCTCGAGCTGTTTCTGGTCCAGTTCAATACGAACAGGCAGACGCTGAACGACTTTGATCCAGTTACCAGTCGCATTTTGCGCCGGAAGCAGTGAGAACGCGCTACCTGTCCCCATATCCAGACCAACCACTTTACCGGTGTATTTCACATCATCGCCGTAAATATCGGTGGTGATGGTGACCGGCTGACCGATGCGCATATTGGCAATCTGCGTCTCTTTAAAGTTGGCATCCACCCACATATTGGTGGCTGGAACGACCGCCATCAGCGGCGTCGTTGGGCTAATTTGTGCCCCAGGCTGTACCGCGCGGCGGGAGACATAACCGGTCATCGGACTGACAATACGAGTACGCTCCAGCGCCAGCCAGGCGTTACGTACTTCGGTGGCAGCCTGTTGCACGGCAGGCTGATCTTCCAGTTTAGTCCCCAGAATCATCGCCTGATTGGCATTGTATTGTTGAATCGCGACGTCCAGTTGTGCCTGGGCACTGGTAACGGCGTCGCGGGCGTGTTGCAGCTCTTCGCGACCAATCAGGTTGGCATTGCCCAGCGGCACACGGCGGTTGTAGTCGCTTTGTGCTTTCGCGAGTGCGATTTTTTGCACCTCAATATTCGCCTGCAACTGTTTGCTGTTAATCATCAGCTGGTGGGTTTGGCGAACGCTGGAAGCCAGTGCAGTTTTGGCTTTTTCAAACGCCTGGCGAGCATCTGTCGGGTCGAGGGTGACCAGCACATCGCCTTCTTTTACAAAGTCGGTGTTATCGGCCCAGACTTTCGTCACGCTGCCAGACACCTGAGACATAATTTGAATCTGATTCCCTGCCACGTATGCGTCATCGGTTTCTTCGAAATGACGCAGTACCAAAAACCAATAAATCCCTATCGCTACGGCAATAATTATAAAGAGCAAGGTGAGAAGGAGGAGCAGACGCTTACGTTTGCCGCTCTTCTTTACCGGTTGCTGCGGGGTTTGAGTCTCCGCATTTGCGCTCATATTGTTCTCCACGATCTTCTTAACTCATCGGCTGAGCCGACCTGCTTGCCAAAAAGGCCAGCATGTTGCGATGCTGGCCAGTCATTTTTTCTTTTATAAATCTGGATTTTTGAGCGAGATGACGCGTTAGCTCATCGCTTCGAGAACCACACCGTCTTGTTCCATCTGGTCGAGACGGGAGAGCAATTTGCGGGTGATTTGCTCGAGCTGATCTTTTTCTGTTGTGCTGAGCGCGGACCAGAGTTGATGCAGGCAGTTATGCTGCGGTGGTAAAACCTCGCGCAAAAACTCGTGACCTTTTTCCGTTAATTGCAGATGCAGGCAGCGGCGATCGTTATCGCTTTCACGACGTTCAATCCAACCGCGTTTTTCCAGTTCATCGGCAATACGCGTCGCGTTGGTACGGGATGATCCAAGAGCACAACTCAATTCAGAAGGCTGAATACTGTGGTTTTCCTGAGACTCCAGCGTAATCAACGCCATAAACAACGTCTCGTTAATCCCCTGAGCCTTCAGCATTTTATTGCGGTTCTCCAGCAGCTTGCTTTGCATGTGCATGCAAAGACGGGTCAGAAGGATCTCCTGATAAGGAAAATCTTCGTGGCGGCTGGCGCGAAATTTTAGCATTTGTTCAATGGGCGTAAACGAACTATCCATTTGGGTATGACCTCATTAATTTCAGCCGATATAGTAACGACAGTGACAAATAAAGTAAATGTATTGTTTTAGAAAAATGATTCTTGTGGGTTATATAATCGCCATCACTTTCCAGGCGAGCCCGTAGGCCAGCGCACTAAGCAGTGTTGGGATGATAATGCTGCGTGTTTTATAGAAACTGGCACCCAGTACCGCGAAGCCGACCAGCGTGGGCACGAAACGGCGTGTATCGTGCATCACTTCTGGTGCGGTAGAGACAACCAGCAGAGCGCATATCGAGGCGATGCCAATGGTGTCGAGCAATATGCCTATCGCGCCACGTTTGGTTGGGCGGGCATTACCCACACGCAGGCGCAGCGGCAAATAGCGGAAGCAATAATTCGCCGCGCCAACCAGTAACCCAAGCAGCAGAACCTCATAGCTCATCGGGCGCTCCTTGCCAGAATGCCTGGATTAACGCAGTGAGGCAGCCACAGACAATGCCTGCCAGAATGGCGACGGGAATAGAAAATAGCGTTACGCCTGCAAGGGCACCAACTAACGCTGCGGTAACGCAAAGAGATTGTTTGCGCTGGAAAGAGGCGAGCAGGAAACTCATAAAGAGTGCCGGAAGCATAAAACCTAATGCTGCTTCAACGGCGGGATATCCTTGCAGCAAGCCGCTGCCGGAGAATGCCCCTATTACCGTACCAAATACCCACGATGACCATGAACTGAAGGCAATGCCGATCATCCAGTTCTCGCTCCAGCGGCGATTATTGCGTACCAGTTTTGCGGTTGCGGCGGCAAAAACCTCATCCGTCAGGCCAAATGCCCACAGGGCGGTTTTCGATTTTTGCAGACGCTGAATAATACGGCTACGCAGTGACGGGCCATACAAAACATGGCGAACATCCATTGCCATGACGGTCAGTGCAGCAACCCACAAACTACTCCCGGCTGCCAGCATCGCGGTAATGACGAACTGGCTCGCGCCTGCATAAATGATGCAGGAGAAAAAAACGCTTTCGAGAGGAGAGAATCCCAGACGGGTCGCATTCAGACCGAACGCAAAGGCCACCGGAATATAACTAATAACAATCGGTAAACTGTCTTTGCATCCTTCCATGAAGGTCGCCGAACCAGGAGCAGGCTGTGGAGTAGGGCTTTCCATAGAGTGTACGCTTAACGATTGTTAATATTATAAATAGACTGAATGAATATCTTAACCTTATCAGACTGATGGGCTTCTTAACACCCTTATAAGTGTAAAGCCACGAAAACGGTTGCTGATTGCTTAATTTGCGGCTTCCTGACGATGAAAACCTCGCCACCAGACCAGTAAGTTAACCAGGGCAATCGTCGCGCCAGCCAGACAAACGCCAGCCCAACCGCCATGTTGCCAGGCTGAGGCTGAAATTAGCGAACCGGCGGCACCGCCAATAAAGTAGCTGGTCATGTAACCTGCGGTCAGGCGATTACGCGCATCAGGGTGTATTCGATAAATTACCGTCTGGTTAGTGATATGCACGCCCTGCACGGTGAGATCCAGCACCAGGATGCCGATAATCAAGGCCAGTACGGAAGTGTGGCCAAACCAGATCGCCAGCCATGAAAGTAATAGCAGCAGCAGACCGAAAGTAGTGGTGTGGTGCGATTTACCCTTATCGGCAAAACCGCCCGCCGGACGAGCACCCAACGCTCCGGCAGCTCCCGCAAGTCCAAACAGACCAATTACACCATCGCTGTAGTTAAAAGGTGGAGCGGCAAGCAAAAAGGCCATTGAGGTCCAGAGAATGCTGAAGTTGGCAAAGGTCAGGCAGCCCAGCAACGCACGGGTGCGCAGGATCTTATCGCTGATAAACATGCTGAAAACGGAACCCAACAACTGTGGGTAGTTGAGGTGGGTTTCTGATTTCATTTGTGGCAGACCACGCCATAATGCCAGCGCCATCAGTGCCATTAACACCGAGGCAACCCAAAAGACGGTGCGCCAGCCGCCGAGGTTTGCCAGCAACCCGGCAACGGTTCGTGCCAGCAAGATCCCCAACAGCAGCCCGCTCATAATGGTGCCGACCACTTTGCCGCGTTTATCCGGTGAAGCCAGCGTCGCTGCCAGCGGAACCAGAATTTGTGCCACGACTGAGAATAAACCGGTTAATGCCGTACCGAGGATCATCATCGCCAGTGACTGACTGCTGGCAGTGATTAACATACCGCCCGCTGCCAGTAAGGTCATCGAGACAATCAGGCGGCGGCGTTCAAACATATCACCGAGGGGAACAAGAAACAGCAGACCTGCGGCATAGCCCAACTGCGCGGCGGTAACAATAAAGCCCGCCGAACTGGCGGAAAGGGAAAAGTTACGCGCAATGGTGTCGAGCAATGGCTGGGCGTAATAGTTGCTGGCGACCGCCAGACCGGTGGCGATAGACATCAGTACGATCAGTGCCGGGCTAAGCTCATGATTAGGTTTAGTCATTATTTTTGTTCATCAGGTGATGATTAAGCTGGAAATCAATAATAGCGGATGTTGATGAATATGGGGCGAAAGATAGATTGTTAAAATGTGCGGGTAATGGGGAGAGGGTATTTGAAGGTGAAATATGCCACTAAGGCAAATGTTACGTTCACTTCCAGATTATAGCTACTTTGTCACTATTTTGCTGGTGAACGTGCCAGGGTGGCTCAGTCGCCACCACCCTGGCGACCCAAACTTTTGGCACAAAATCGCCGCTACGCGGTACATTCGACTTATTTCTTACGGCTATCGGGTACGGGCGCGAGGTAACATCCCTGTAAGACGCGCCCTCGCCGCGCATCCCTGCGCGTCGCCCCGGCCTTCAGAAAACGTCTCATCGATTTTCAGCCGGATTAAAACCATCGCTGCAATTGTTTTACTCACATGAGCATTATCTGCGCGGTTATCAATATTTACTTCTGCGCTGCCAGCGCCTCATTCACCCAGCCATCGAACTGCTGCTGGTGGGCTTTGATCCAGCCATCAACGTGGCCCTGAATATCGCCTTCTGAGGCTTTGCCGTCATGCATAATGGCGTTCTGGGCGTTAATATCTGCCACTGGTAACTGCATAATGGCAAACAGTTTCGCTGCTGCCGGGTTTTTCTCGGCCCAGGCTTTGTTGGCAACGATATGCATGGTACTGACCGGGAAGCCGTAATTCGCGCCATTCGGCAGTTTGGTATCGGCATTTTTATCGCCCGGCAGTGCGGAGAACGGCACCTGCAACCAGACCACATCTTTCCCCGGTTTCAGTTCGTTACTCACCCAGTACGGCGTCCAGGTGTAGTAAAACACCGGCTTACCCTCTTTGTAACGACTGATGGTGTCAGCCATCATCGCTGCGTAGTTCCCCTGATTATGCGTCACGGTATTGGTCAGTCCATACGCGGCAAGCTGGTGGTTGATCGCACCTTCGCAGCCCCAGCCAGGGTTACAGCCAGTCAAATCCGCTTTACCGTCGCCGTTGGTATCGAACAGTTTGGCGATCTTCGGATCTTTCAGTTGCGCGATGTTGGTGATTTTGTACTGGTCGGCAGTTTTCTTATCGATCAGGTAACCCTGTGCCGCGCCGTTAACAAATACTCCTTCACGATAAAATTTCTTATCGCCACCGGCAGCTTCGTACATGTTGTCATGCAGCGGCGTCCAGTTCACGGCGGTGAAGGTTGCATCGCCGGAAGCAAGCGAGGTGTAGCCAACGTTGTAATCCACTTCGCTGGGTTTATTGACGGTATAACCTAATTTCTCCAGTGCACGACTGACCAGCAGCGTCTGGAAGGTTTCTTCAGTGATGGTGCTCTGAACTGGATTAACAGTAATGCCTTTGCCCGGCAGATCGGCAGCAAAAGTTTGTGTAGAGATAAGCGTGGCAAACGCTGTCGCAAAAAGTACGCTATGTCGCATTGTTATTCCTTTTTTTGGCAGGGTGATAATGCCCGGCGTCACCGGGCAAGTGCAGAGTTACTTAATGAATGGGCGGGTCAGCAAACCAACAGGGCCAGTGGTGTACCAGCGACGGTTGCCGCGACTGCGTGAGTCGCGCCCAACGGCCTGCGTCAGGCGGTCGAGGATAATGGCGAGGATCACAATCCCGACGCCGCCAACGGTGGCAAGCCCCATATCCAGACGACCGATACCGCGAAGTACCATCTGACCCAGCCCGCCGACTGCAATCATCGAGGCGATGACCACCATAGAAAGGGCCAGCATCAGCGTCTGGTTAACGCCCGCCATAATGGTCGGCATCGCCAGCGGTAACTGAACTTTGAACAGCATCTGGCGCGGGCTGGCACCGAATGAGCGCGAGGCTTCAATCAGATCCGCCGGAACCTGGTTAATCCCCAGAATTGTCAGACGGATAATCGGCGGCAGAGCAAAGATGATCGTCACCACTACGCCCGGCACGTTACCGATACCAAACAGCATGACGATTGGTACCAGATAAACAAACGCTGGCGTGGTCTGCATGGCATCAAGCAGTGGACGAATAATTTTCGCCGCTCGTGGACTTCTCGCCAGCCAGATCCCCAACGGCAAACCGATGACGATACAGAACAGCAGGGCGGTTAGCACCAGCGCCAGAGTAACCATTGCCTGTGACCAGGCACCGATTGCGCCGATGGCAATCAGCGAAACCAGCGTCGCCACGCCCATTCCGACACCGGAAATTTGCCAGGCGATGAGAGCGAAAACGATAATCGCCACCGGAGCGGGCATACCCAGCAGCAATTGCTGGAAACCGTTGAGGATATAATCAACCGGAACGCGCACGCCCTGGAAGACGGGACGGAAATGGGTAACGACCCAGTCGATCCCTTCAGTGACCCAACTGTCGAGCGGGATCAGCGTTTTATGGAACGGATCGAGAATATTAAAATGCTCGACGTTTGGCGCAGGCGTACTGGTCAGCCAGTCAGCACCACCGCCGTCAGTCGGTGCAGCAGCCGGTGTACCCCAGGCGTCTGCGGACTGTGCGGCACTGTCCGCCGCTGGCGTGGTATCCCACGGATTATTTTGATCAGCCATTATTTACCCCCTCACGATCTAAAGCGCGCAGCAGCATTCCTTTCGAAATGATGCCGACATACTGTTGGTCCTCGTCGACCACGGGCACCGCACAGGGAGCCTGTCCGACATGAGAGAGCAACTCGCTAAGAGGCGTTTGCGCATCGACCGCTAATGGCGCATCAATCAGCGCCGCATCAAGACCTTGCTGCTGCGTTAACGCGGTTTTAAGCGAATCGATAGACACTGCGCCGACAAACTTATTACCGCGTTCGATGACGTAGCCATATTCGCGATCTTCATCCTGCAATAATTTCAGTGCCGAACGCGGGCCGAAGCCGGGGGTTTTACGGATTAAGCCGTTCGGTGTCCGGCGAGCAATATCTTTCGCACTGAATACCTGACTAATATCGACGCCACGGAAGAAGGTACGGACATAATCATTCGCCGGATTATTGAGAATTTCATCCGGTGTGCCGACCTGTACCACTTCACCATTTTGCATAATGGCAATTCGGTCGCCAATACGCATAGCTTCATCGAGATCGTGGGAAATAAAGACAATGGTGCGCTGATGTTTCGCCTGTAATTTTACCAGCTCATCCTGCATCTCGGTGCGAATTAATGGATCGAGTGCTGAGAAGGCTTCGTCCATTAATAATATATCCGGATTAATCGCTAACGCGCGGGCTAATCCCACACGTTGACGCATCCCGCCAGAGAGTTCATCCGGGTAGCTGTGGGCATAATTTTCCAGCCCGACCTGACGCAGTGCATCAAGGGCTTTTTCCCGGCGTTCTTCGGCATTAATTCCGGCCAATTCCATACCGAATGCAGTATTGTCCAGCACGGTCATATGCGGCATTAAGGCAAAGGACTGGAAGACCATCGCAATCTTTTTTCTGCGCACCTCACGGAGTTCGGCGTCGGATATTTTGGCAATATCCACACCATCAATCAGCACTTGCCCGCGGGTGGGTTCAATCAGGCGATTGAGAAGGCGTACCATTGTGGATTTACCCGAACCGGATAATCCCATGATGACAAATATCTCGCCTTCTTCAATGGCCAGACTGGCGTCTTTTACGCCAAGCGATAGCCCAGTTTTTTCCAGAATTTGTTCTTTTGAAAGTCCTTGTTCGATATATTTGAAAGCTCGCTGTGGATGCTCACCAAATATTTTATAAAGATTTTTAATTTCTAATTTAATTGCCATGCAATAGAAAGATTCCTGTTATTTGTTTATGTCGATACATTACCCAATGGAAATAGTCACTTTTTTCTACCCTAACATACTGAGAATCTGAGGCAACCCCTGATGGCAAATGTGGCATGAATATTGATGTGAGCAAATCGCCGGAATTTCCCATGATATAAGGGCTGAGAGCAAATCGAGAAAAGTTGATATTTTTTGTCAAAGATAGCGAAAAAACGCCTGAATATTGTGGTTTCAGGCGAATAATGCAACAGAGTGTCAGTGTAGATCACCACAAATTATTTGCGTGATAAAAAGCTATTTGGCGGGAATTATTTCCCTGCTGCGGGTAGTGATATTTTTGAAAAATAACACCCTCAGAAATTCCAGTCTTCATCTTCTGTTTCGACCGCTTTTCCCATCACATATGAAGAGCCTGAACCGGAAAAGAAATCGTGATTTTCATCGGCATTCGGCGAAAGCGCGGCGAGGATTGCCGGATTCACTTCCGCCATTTCTGCGGGAAATAACGGTTCGTAGCCCAGATTCATCAACGCCTTATTGGCGTTGTAACAGAGAAACGCTTTCACATCGTCAGCCCACGGGGTTTCGGCGTACAGCTCATCGGTGTATTGCAACTCGTTGTCATAAAGTTCCAGCAACAAATCGAAGGCGAAACTCTTCAACTCTTCACGTTGTGCCTGGGAGATCTTTTCCATGTTTTTCTGATATTTATAGCCGATGTAATAACCGTGGACTGCTTCATCGCGGATAATCAGACGGATCAGGTCTGCGGTATTGGTTAGCTTTCCGCGGCTGGAAAAATACATCGGCAGCCAGAAACCGGAATAGAACAAAAAAGATTCAAGAAACACACTGGCGATTTTCTTTTTCAGCGGATCATCCCCGCGATAATGTTGCTGAATAATCTGAGCTTTTCGCTGCAACGGTGCGTTTTCTTCACTCCAGGCGTAGGCGGCATCGACATCTTTGGTCTGGCACAGCGTCGAGAAAATCGAACTGTAAGAGCGGGCATGAACCGCTTCCATAAAGCTGATATTCGATAATACCGCTTCTTCATGAGGCGTGAGTGCATCGGGCAACAGCGAAGGCGCGCCGATAACATTTTGCAGCGTGTCGAGCAGCGTCAGGCCAGTAAAAACGCGCATCGTCAGTTGTTGTTCTACGACACTTAATGTCTGCCATGCAGGAATATCGTTCGACAGCGGCACCTTTTCTGGTAGCCAGAAATTGCTGGTCAGGCGATTCCACACCTCCAGATCTTTATCGTCAGATATCTTGTTCCAGTTGATGGCGCTGATACGAGAGAGTTTCATAGATATTCCTTAAAGTGCACACGAGACGCAGCCTTCAATTTCAGTGCCTTCCAGCGCCATCTGACGCAGGCGGATGTAATAGAGCGTTTTGATACCCTTGCGCCAGGCGTAAATCTGCGCTTTGTTGATATCGCGAGTGGTGGCGGTATCGGGGAAAAACAGCGTCAGCGACAGCCCCTGATCGACATGGCGAGTCGCTTCCGCGTAGGTGTCGATGATCTTTTCTGCGCCGATTTCGTAAGCGTCCTGATACAGCGCCAGATTTTCGTTAGTCATAAACGGGGCAGGGTAGTAAACGCGTCCTGTTTTGCCCTCTTTGCGTATCTCTACTTTCGCCACAATCGGATGAATACTCGACGTGGCATGGTTGATATAAGAGATGGAACCTGTTGGCGGCACCGCCTGGAGATTCTGGTTGTATATGCCATAGCGCATCACGTCGTCGCGCAGCTGCGCCCACATCTCACGGGTAGGTAACGTAATACCGCTACGGGCAAACAGTTCGCCAACTTTCGCCGTTTTCGGCTGCCAGTTCCCTTGCAGATATTGGCTGAAATATTCACCATTGGCATAGCGTGACTGTTTGAACCCGGCGAAGGTTTCACTGCGTTCGCGCGCCAGCAACATCGAGGTACGCAGTGCGTGCCAGGTGATGGTATAGAAATAGAGATTGGTGAAATCCAGTGCTTCCGGCGATCCATAAGCGATGCCTTCTCGCGCCAGATAACCGTGTAAATTCATCTGCCCCAGTCCGATGGCGTGCGAGGCGGCATTTCCGGCTTCGATGGACGGCACGCTGCGGATATGACTCATATCTGATACTGCCGTTAAACCGCGCACGGCAGTCTCTACCGTGCGGGCAAAGTCGGGGGAATCCATGGTGTGGGCAATATTCAACGAACCTAAATTGCAGGAAATATCATGGCCTGTGCGGGCATAGTCGAGATTCTCGTCATACTCTGAGGCGCTGTTAACCTGCAAAATTTCTGAGCAGAGATTGCTCATATTTATGCGCCCGGCGATAGGGTTAGCACGGTTAACCGTGTCTTCATACATGATGTAGGGATAGCCGGACTCAAACTGGATTTCTGCCAGTCGCTGGAAGAAATCACGGGCGTTGAGGTATTTTTTGCGGATGCGTTCATTGGCAACCAGTTCGGCATAGTGTTCACTGATGGCGATATCAGCAAACGGCTTGCCATAAACCCGCTCAACGTCATAAGGCGAAAACAGTGCCATCTGCGCATTCTCTTTTGCCAGATGGAAAGTGATATCCGGGATCACCACGCCCAGCGACAGTGTTTTAATGCGGATTTTCTCGTCGGCATTTTCCCGTTTCGTATCGAGAAAACGCAGAATATCGGGATGATGGGCATGTAAATAGACTGCGCCAGCACCCTGACGCGCGCCGAGCTGGTTGGCATAGGAAAATGCGTCTTCCAGCATTTTCATCACCGGAATCACGCCAGAAGATTGATTTTCAATACGTTTAATTGGCGCGCCCGCTTCCCGCAGATTCGACAGCAAAAATGCCACGCCGCCGCCGCGTTTCGACAGTTGCAGTGCGGAATTTACCGCCCGGCCAATCGACTCCATATTGTCTTCAATACGCAGTAGAAAACAGGAAACCAGTTCGCCGCGCTGCTGCTTACCGCAGTTGAGGAATGTCGGCGTGGCTGGCTGAAAGCGTCCTGACAGCATCTCATCAGTGAGCTGCGCCGCCAGTGTTTCATCGCCTTGTGCCAGCGTCAGCGCCACCATCGTGACGCGATCGGTAAAATCTTCCAGATAACGCTTACCGTCGAATGTCTTCAACGTATAGCTGGTGTAAAACTTCCATGCTCCGAGGAATGTCTGGAAACGAAACCCGCTGGCGTGCGCGTGGGCAAACAGCGTAATGACAAAATCGCGAGAGTAGCGATTAAGGACGCTTTCATCATAGTAACCTTCGTTAACCAGCCAGTTCAGGCGCTGCTGCTGGCTACTGAAGGCCACACTGTTCGGACGCACATGCGTCGTTATAAAGGCGTCTACTGCCTGGCGATCTTTATCGAACTGAATGCGACCTGCGCTATCGTAAAGGTTAAGCATCGCATTCAGAGCGTGATAATCCATCGTTTCCTGCGTCAGGCGTTCTACGGTTGTCGTTGCCAAAATTCGGTTACTCCTTTACGAACGTTTTCGATATCGCTTTGCGTACCCATGAGTTCAAAGCGGTACAGCCACGGCACGCCGCATTTCCGGGCAATCACATCTCCGGCGCGGCCATACGCCTCACCAAAGTTGCGATTACCCGAAGCAATAACGCCGCGCAGCAACACCCGGTTGTGCTCGTTGTTTAAAAAGCGAATGACCTGTCGTGGCACTGCGCCAGCCGTACCGCCGCCGCCGTAAGAGGGCACGATCAGGATGTAAGGCTCGTCTACCTGAATCCGTTCCCGCTCATTGAGCGGGATGCGCACCGCGGGCAGTCCTAAACGTTCGATAAAACGCTGCGTATTTTCGGAGCTACTGGAGAAGTAGACGAGCTGGCTCATGCACTGGCCGCGTGTGGTGCTGGATGCAGACGGTTGATCATGTCCGGGCGGAAGCCAGACCAGCTAAGATCGCCTGCAATCACAACCGGCAACTGACGAAAGCCCTGAGCACGCAGCGCTTCTGCCGCTTCAGGAACGCGATCGACATTAATCATTTCAAAATCAAAGCCCCGGTTTTCCATCGCCCGTTTGGTGGCGTGGCACTGAACGCAATCGTTACGAGTGTAAATAGTAATGCGCATGATTCGTATTTCCGTTTAAAATGAAGATACGGCGCGATGATACGCGTCGGGTTGTCTCTCTGTTGATACAGAGATACTAGATGTAGTTGAAAAAAGATTCAACCACACAATATATAGCAAATAGTGGTCGAAATTACCCTGGGTATGAGCGTGACGGGGTAGGGGGATTTTTGTGATTCACCAGGCAAAAAGAAACCCCGAAGCCAGGCTTCGGGGTCAAAGACGCGTATTTATTATCATTATTGCACTACGATTTGCGCATGCTTAACAGTGCGCCGATAAAAATACCTACCGCAGCTGCTGTACCCACGCTACACCAGGGTCTTTCACGAACAAAAGAATCCGCGCAGCCAACGGCATCGCGCGCGGCTTGCTGGACGCGAGTACGACCATGCATTCGCGCCCTGGTTTCTTTCAGTAGAGCCTGCGCTTTACCACGAGCGGCTTCGGCTTCCCCTTTGGCGTCGCTGCCCCAGGACTTCAATACAGATTCGAGACTGTCAGCTAATTGATTGACATCATTCTGGATATCCTGCACGCCATCATCAACGTCGTTGCGGTTCGGTCGGTTAAACATATGATCCCCCATTAGAATTCGATGTAATTTTCAGTGTAGACCATAATTTTCTTAACTGAGGTTCATCGCGGCTTTATGGACTTTTCTGAAAGCGTTGTGAATGCGCAATCAGGTAAGGTAGGCCCGCGGTTGATAATAACGAGGATCAAATATGTATTTACGACCAGACGAGGTGGCGCGCGTACTTGAAAAAGTCGGTTTTACTGTCGATGTGGTAACCCAGAAAGCTTATGGTTACCGCCGTGGGGAAAATTATGTCTATGTTAATCGCGAAGCGCGAATGGGACGTACCGCCCTGGTGATTCATCCAACATTAAAAGAACGTAGTTCAACACTGGCTGAACCCGCTTCCGATATTAAAACTTGCGATCATTATCAACAATTTCCGCTCTATTTAGCGGGTGAACGTCATGAGCATTACGGTATCCCGCATGGCTTTAGTTCGCGTGTTGCGCTTGAACGTTATTTGAATGGTTTATTTGGCGAAGCCAGTTAAAGACGCGACTGGCGATGCCAGTCGCGAAAAGAAGGCTCAGGCTTTTACCTGCTGGTAACGGCTGACTTTAAACAGTCGGCGGCAATAATCGAGGAAGTAGCCATAAACCGCCCCCATCAACATCGAAACAACGATGTTTGAACTGACCGCCGCCATAATCTGATGCCAGTCTGCGCCCACCACTAACAAGATCGCCACATACACCGGTGACTGGAACGTCACATAAGCCATGATATCCGCCAGATTTTTTATCCAGCCCGACGGGCTAACTTTGCGTGCTGCGCGCATAAACAGATCGCGGTACATACCGTATGGCCATGCAATTAAGATGTTCACCGGAATCGCTACCAATCTGGAATAAAAAGACTGTTCGAAGCTCATTCCGGAGAGGAAAACTTCAATACACATGTTCACGACAGAACAGTAAACAACCATCGCGAACGTATCTGCAACTGCATGACGCAAGCGTGACTGCGGTGAGAACATGCTAATGCTCCTTAATAAAAGCGTAATGGGATGTGAATGGAGATGAAAGCAGTGGATCTCATTGCCATCTGCATTTTCGCATAGCGTATATCGCTGGATATGACTAATCAATTAGTGAAAAATTTTTATTTAATCTGTTTTTGTAGATAAAATATTCCGTAACGGCGCGTTTTTTGTACATTGTGGATTTTTACATGCCAATATGATTTATTTTTAATTAAATCAATTGGATATGTGTTTACCTTTATTTTCACTCATGAAGGTTTGGGGGGAGGTAACGCTATAAGCGTAGAGAATTCGGTGTATGTCGTGACCGGGTCATTTTCAGCATTTTTTATGCCAGATAATGTACATTGACAGCAGAAAGCACCAGTGATAGATGTTTTCTTTTATTCTGTTGAGTTGCATTTTTATTCACTTTGGTTTTGTCAGGCTTGCGGAATTAGCGAGCAGAGAGCGCCGCTCTGCTCACAAATAACCTAAATTACTCATCAAAATGGCTAATATATAATCTTGAAATTATTCTGAGAGTTTCAGAAAATAACAGCTGAAATAATCTCGCGCAGGACTGTAAATAGATTAAATTTTGTGGAAATATAATAAGTGATCGCTTACACTACGCGACGAAATACTTTTTTGTTTTGGCGTTAAAAGGTTTTCTTTATTATGTCCGTAATGTTACAAAGTTTAAATAACATTCGCACTCTCCGTGCGATGGCTCGCGAATTCTCCATTGACGTTCTTGAAGAAATGCTCGAAAAATTCAGGGTTGTCACTAAAGAAAGACGTGAAGAAGAAGAACAGCAGCAGCGTGAACTGGCAGAGCGCCAGGAAAAAATTAGTACCTGGCTGGAGCTGATGAAAGCTGACGGAATTAACCCGGAAGAGTTATTGGGTAATAGCTCTGCTGCTGCACCACGCGCTGGTAAAAAACGCCAGCCGCGTCCGGCAAAATATAAATTCACCGATGTTAACGGTGAAACTAAAACCTGGACCGGTCAGGGCCGTACACCGAAGCCAATCGCTCAGGCGCTGGCAGAAGGTAAATCTCTCGACGATTTCCTGATCTAATTACTGAGGCCGGATGTCGCTGCTATGGCGCGTCCGGCGTCGCTTCTCAAGCTCGTTGGTTCCAAGGCATCTTATCTAACAACCTTGCCATCCCACAAAAACCGCTAATTCCTGCAAACAGTAACCCGGCACCAACAAAGCCGCTTAATAAGAAGAAACCGCTATTTACGGTATAACCCAGTACAACGCCGATTAATATTAAACCACCTGCGGCGATCTGCACCTGGCGCATTAACGGCAAGGGTTGAGATTTATTTACCGCTACTGGCAATCCTGCTTTTTTCCAGCCATCAATCCCATCTTCGAGTAAAAAGATTTCTGCGGGGGCGGCAATCGCTGCTAATTTATCGGCGTTATTACTGGTGCGTTTACCTGCCTGGCAGTGGAATATAATTTGCTCGCGACGTAATTTAGCCGGAAGACCTGACTGTTCGAGCACGGATAATGGAGCCAGATCTGCTTCAGGAATATGTTCACGAAGATATTCATCAGCGTCACGAATATCGATTAACTTTGCGCCGCGTGCGATTAATTCTTGTGCATCATGCGGCGAAATGGTTGTCAAAGCCATAGTGACTCCTTACGGACAATAGACATTTTTAAGGGTGGCGATAATGGCATTTACCGCCTCATTTTTAATGGAATATAGAATGCGTTGGGCATCCCGTTGGCTGTCGATAAGCCCTTCGTCCCGCATACGAGCGAGATGCTGTGATGTTGCAGAGGCACTCAGTCCGGTAATGCGCGTCAGCTCTCCCGCGCTCGTGCCGGGGGAACCGCTAAGCATGCACAGAATCAGCAACCGTTTAGGGTGGCTCATTGCTTTCAATAAGGCCGCTGCCTGTTCGGCACTGGCCTGTAATTGCGCGAGTTCAGTCATAGTTATTTAAGTGTTTTCTAAATTAAGTAAACTCTAAACTAAAAATGCAACATATACCAGCATCAGCAGCGTAAATGAGAGTAAAAGCGTAAGCTGAAACTGGCAGGCTCCGCTAAAATTACTACGCTTAAGAGATAAAATCTCTTTTTAAACAATGAGTAATTTTCTTATAGGGAGTACATATGGGTTTCTGGAGAATCGTCATCACCATCATTCTGCCGCCGCTCGGCGTGCTGCTCGGTAAAGGGTTCGGTTGGGCGTTCATTATTAATATTCTGCTGACACTGCTTGGGTATATCCCCGGTTTGATTCACGCGTTCTGGGTGCAAACCCGCGATTAAACCTGTGTTCACCCCCGCGGCGTTAACGCGCCGCGTTCCTCTGCTACACTTTCTGAGTGTTTCCGTTAACGAATGAGGTAGCTATGGGTCTGTTCAATTTTGTGAAAGATGCCGGAGAAAAACTCTGGGACGCGGTTACAGGTCAGCACGATAAAGACGATCAGGCGAAGAAGGTGCAGGAGCATCTGAACAAAACCGGTATACCTGATGCCGATAAAGTGAACATTCAAATCGCCGACGGCAAAGCGACGGTCACGGGTGATGGCCTGAGTCAGGAGGCAAAGGAGAAAATCCTTGTTGCGGTGGGAAATATTTCCGGTATTGCCAGTGTCGATGATCAGGTGAAAACGGTGACACCAGCCACTGCCAGCCAGTTTTATACCGTTAAGTCTGGCGACACTTTGAGTGCCATTTCCAAACAGGTCTACGGTAACGCCAATCTGTACAATAAAATCTTCGAAGCGAATAAACCGATGCTCAAAAGCCCGGATAAAATTTACCCGGGGCAAGTGTTGCGTATTCCTGAAGAGTAGTTAATTGCCAGCCATTGCCTGCTGGATAATGGGAATTGGCGTCAGTAAATGCTGGCGCATTAACTCACTGGCGCGCGCGGTATCTCGCGCCAGTACCGCCGCAGTCAGGGTCTGGTGCTGATCGCGTTTATCTTCCAGCATTTCCACCGAAAGCACTGTTCGCCGCAGCCAGATAAATCGATAGCGCGCCGCCAGATCAAACAACCGTTCACGCATTTGCAGCAAATAGTGAGAACCACAGCCTGCCACAATTGCAGTATGAAATGCCTGATGACGCAGATCCCACTCATCAAGCATTTTCTCACTGGCGTCACAGGCCTCCAGCTTACTGAGCAGATGCGCTTTTGCGAGAACGTCTGCCTCCCATTCATCGCCACCGCGGGCAATCGCCAGACTGACCAGCATCGCTTCCATATTGGCGCGGGCGTCGAAAATATCGAGCAGCTCCTGCTCTGACATAGACGCCACCCGATACCCTTTTTGATTCACCACCGTGACCAGTCGTTCTGCTACCAGTTGCGAAAGCGCTTCCCGCAACGGCCCAACGCCAAGTGCATAACGCGATGTCAGCAAACTCATCCGTAATTTTTCATCCGGTTGAAAGTTTCCGCGAATAATATCGTTCTTCAGCCAGCGATAGCCATCCAGAGACGTAATGGTCATGGTGTGACTCCTGATCATTATTAGCGCGTATTATGAACGGGTGTTTTTTGCCACAATACCAGCTTTTTCCAGCGAGCCATAATTGGCACGGTACAGATAATCCCTATCGCTAATAAGCCGGTGGAGATCACTTCTAACTGTTGCGCCGGGCGGAATAGCATCACTACCAACACAAAGGTAATAAAGCCGATGACCAGCCAGGTGAGCCACGGATAAAGCCACATCCGCAGGCGAATTTCGCTTCCTTCTGCTCGCAGAATTTTGCGCATCCGCAATTGTGAAACGGCGATGACTAAATAAACCAGCAGGGCGATAGCGCCGGAGCTGTCGATCAGAAATTTAAACACTTTCGCAGGCGCGTAATAATTCACCACCACCGTTAAAAATGCCGCACCGGTCGAGAGTAATACCGCCACATACGGGGTTTTACTGCGGTTGATTTTACCCATTACCGCGGGAGCATCACCGCGACGGCTTAAGGAGTAGAGCATTCTGGAAGCGGTATACAGCGCCGAGTTCAGACAGCTGGTTACGGAAAGTAATATCACGCAGTCCATGATTAATTTCGCATGGGGAATATTGAGTAATTCCAGAACCGAGCGATAAGATCCAACGGCTTTCAGCCCCGGCATATTCCACGGTATTAATGCCACGACGACAAAAATAGAGCACAAATAGAAGATAGAAATACGCCAGATAACCGAGTTGGTAGCGCGGACAATATGTTTTTCCGGCGTGTCGGATTCCGCGGCGGCAATGGTGACAATTTCTGCGCCCATAAACGAGAACATGGTGATCAACATCGCGCTTAATACCGCGCCGAAGCCGTTGGGCATAAAGCCGCCGCTATCCCACAATCTTGAGATCCCGCTCACTTCGGCATAAGGGTAAAAACCGCTAATTGCGACTGCACCAAGGAAAATAAAGGCCAGGATAGCGATGACTTTGCACAGCGCCAGCCAGAACTCAAATTCGCCGTAGTTTTTAACGCTTAATAAATTACTGCCAGTTAAGGCGAGGGTAATGACGAGGGAAAATAACCAGATGGGAATGCCTGGAACCCACGAGTGCAGGATCATGGCGGCGATGTTGGCTTCCAGCGGGATAACCAGTACCCAAAACCACCAGTACAACCAGCCGATGGTATAGCCCGCCCAACGACCAATAGCTTTATCTGCATAGGTGGAAAACGAACCCGTGTCGGGCGTGGCAACCGCCATTTCCGCCAACATCCGCATAATCATAACCACCAGTAATCCGGCGAACAGATAGGCCAGTAATACCGCCGGGCCCGCTTCGGCGATGGCGACGCTGGAACCGACAAACAGACTTGCGCCGATAACACCGGCAATAGACAACATGGTGACGTGGCGTGACTTCAGCCCGCCGCCTAACTCATGTGGTTGCGATGATTGCCCCATCCTGAATCCTCTCGAAAGTGTGTCACTTGGGAGAGCGCCCCGACATTTCCCGCGTCGGGTCACGCGTGTAATTGTTATTGGTTCTTTTTACCGGAGAGCGGCTCCGCCTTATCCGGCCGACATAGATTTATTCCTGTTCACGTACAGATTGTCGGATGCAGCGTAAACGCTTTATCCGACCTGGATTCGCGTAGGCCGGACAAGACGCGCAGCGTCGCCTCCGGCATGGGTACGGATCTACTGCTTCGCCTCTGCAAAACACTGGCTGATGATCTCCAGACCCTGACGGATCTGAGCGTCTTCAATGGTGAGCGGTACAAGGATGCGCAGCACGTTGTAATACGGGCCGCAGGAGAGAAGAATCAGGCCCTTATCGCGGGCGCGCGCCACGATCTCGGCGGTGAGTTTTGCGTCCGGTTTGCTGTGATCGCCATCTTCAAACAGCTCGATGGCGATCATCGCTCCCAGCCCGCGTACGTCGCCGATCTCAGTATGTTTTTCGGCTATCGCCAGCAATCCGTCTTTCAGTTTCTGCCCCAGATCGTTGGCTTTTTGTAGCAGATTTTCCTGCTCAAACACCTTCAACACTTCCAGCGCAGCCACGCAGGCAATCGGGTTACCCGCATAGGTGCCGCCCAGACCGCCTGGAGCGACGGCATCCATCACTTCCGCGCGCCCGGTGACGCCCGCCAGCGGGAAGCCGCCCGCGATCGATTTCGCAAAGGTGGTAAGATCCGGCGCAACGCCCATCTGCTCCATCGCAAACAGCGTGCCGGTACGCCCCGCGCCGCTCTGCACTTCATCGGCAATCAGCATGATCCCGTGCTCGTCACACAGCGCGCGTAAACGCTGCATAAAGGCTGGCGTCGCGGCGTAGAAACCGCCTTCGCCCTGAACCGGCTCAATCACGATGGCGGCGATATCTTCCGGCGCAGCGTCATTTTTAAAGATCCGGTGGATGCTGGCGATAGCGTCATCTTCACTGATGCCGTGCAGCGGACAAGGATAAAGCGCGCGATAAACGTGCCCAGGCATCAGTCCCATGCCCGCAGAGTACGGATTCACCTTGCCGGTCAGCGCCAGCGTGTAATGCGTGCGCCCGTGATACGCGCCGCTAAAGGCGATGGTACCGCTACGTTTGGTGGCGGCACGGGCGATTTTCACCGCGTTTTCCACCGCTTCGGAACCGGTCGTAACCAGCAGCGTTTTCTTGGCAAAATCGCCCGGCACCTTCTGATTCATAATCTCGCACAGCTCCAGATACGGCTCGTAGGCCAGCACCTGGAAGCAGGTGTGCGACAGTTTTTTCAACTGCGCTTCCACTGCCGCAACCACTTTCGGATGCAGGTGCCCGGTATTGAGCACCGCAATCCCGCCCGCGAAATCAAGATACTCACGGCCTTCAACGTCCCACACCCGGCAGTTTTCCGCGCGGTCAGCGAAAATCGGGTGAATTTGCCCAACGCCACGGGGAATCGCCTGACTGCGGCGCTGCATTAACTCTTTATTGCTGCTCATTCGCGTTCTCCAGTTAAAGACCGATGCACATATATTTGATTTCTAAGTAATCTTCGATGCCATACTTCGAACCTTCACGACCCAGACCCGAGGCTTTAATGCCGCCGAACGGGGCCACTTCATTGGAAATAATGCCGGTATTGATGCCGACGATGCCGTACTCCAGCGCTTCGCCCACGCGGAAGACGCGGCTTAAATCACGGGCGTAGAAATAGGCGGCAAGACCAAACTCGGTGTCATTGGCTTGCGCAATCACATCGGCTTCATCTTTAAAACGGAACAGTGGGGCGAGGGGGCCGAACGTCTCTTCTTTCGACACTTTGGCGTTGGCTGGAACGTCCACCAGAATGGTCGGCTGGAAGAAGTTGCCGCCGCGTTCATCCGCTTTACCGCCGCAAACCACACGCGCACCTTTCTCCAGCGCATCGGCAATATGCTCTTCCACTTTTGCTACCGCTTTTTCATCAATCAGCGGCCCGATGGTGACGCCATTCTCCAGCCCGTCGCCGATGTGCAGTTTGCTCACCGCCTGCTGTAATTTTTCGGCAAAGCGGTCATACACGCCGTCCTGCACGTATAAACGGTTGGCGCAGACGCAGGTTTGCCCGGCGTTGCGGAATTTCGAGGCCAGTGCGCCTTCCACGGCTTTGTCGAGGTCGGCATCGTCAAAGACGATAAACGGCGCGTTGCCGCCCAGCTCCAGCGACACTTTCTTGATGTCTTTCGCGCACTGTTCCATTAACTGGCGGCCAATTTCGGTCGAGCCGGTAAACGACAGCTTGCGCACCAGCGGATTGCTGGTCAGTTCGTTACCGACCGCGCCCGCCGAACCGGTGACCACGTTAAATACGCCAGCCGGAACGCCTGCGCGAATCGCCAGCTCCGCCAGCGCCAGCGCAGAGAACGGCGTCTGACTGGCGGGCTTCAGCACCATGGTGCAGCCTGCCGCCAGCGCCGGACCGGCTTTGCGGGTAATCATCGCCGCCGGGAAGTTCCACGGCGTGATAGCCGCGGTGACGCCAATCGGCTGCTTGATAACAATCAGGCGTTTATCGGCCTGATGACCAGGAATGGTGTCGCCATAAATGCGTTTGCCTTCTTCGGCAAACCACTCAATAAAGGAGGCGGCGTAGCTAATTTCGCCTTTCGCTTCAGCCAGCGGTTTGCCCTGTTCTAGGGTCATCAGGCGCGCTAAATCGTCCTGATGCTCCATCATCAAATTGAACCAGTTGCGCAGAATGGTGGCGCGTTCTTTGGCGGTGAGCGCACGCCAGGCGGGCAGAGCGCGGTTGGCGGCGTCGATAGCGGCGCGGGTTTCATCAGCGCCCATTTTGGGCACGCTACCCAGCTTGTCGCCGTTCGCCGGATTGGTGACGTCGATGACCTCGCCATTGTTGGCGTCCAGCCATTCCCCGTTAATCAACGCCTGCTGGCGGAATAAGTTACTGTCGTTAAGTTTCATTGTTACGTCCTGTTTTCAAAGGTTATTGATTAAATGCGGCGTGTAAGGCATCCACACTACGTGCCGCTCGCAGCGTGCGTCCGGGGTTACTCTGGCTTGCCAACAGCGTTTGTACCTTGCTGACAATATGCGCACCAATAGGAATTGCTGATGTCGCTGCCGGGGAGGGCGCATTGCAGGTGTGGATCGTGCGCGGGGTGGTGACAAACAGAAAATCGTCAATCAGCTTGCCGTCCGGCGATACCGCCTGCGCCCGCACACCGGCGGGCCAGGGCTGGAGATCGCTTAACGAAAGCCGGGGACAATACTTTTGCACCAGCCGCAAATAGCCGCTTTTGCACAGCGAGTTTTTCATCTCGCCCAGTCCTGAGCGTAGATGGTTTTGCAGCACCCGGCGAATCCCCGACGAGCCTAAAATCTCCAGCGTGTCACTAAACGAGAAATCGCGCTTGCGATAGCCTTCGCGTTTAAAAGCCAGCACCGCGTTTGGCCCGACGGTCACGCTGCCATCGATCATGCGGGTGAGATGCACGCCCAAAAATGGCATCGCGGGGTCGGGAATGGGGTAAATCAGGTGGTTAACAATCTGGTTATGCTCCGGCGCAAGGCGGAAATACTCGCCACGGAACGGGCAGATAATAAAGCCCGGTTCGAGGCTGAGCATTTTCACCAGCCGGTCAGCCATCAGCCCGGAACAGCTAATCAGCGTCGATGCTTCATATTCACCGCCCTGACGGGTACGTATCACCACGCCGTTTTTATGCTCACTGAGGGCGCTGACTTCGGCGTTATGAATAATCTCGCCGCCTCTGGCCTGGAAGATTTTTGCCATCGCCGCCGTCACTTCGCGATAGCTGACAATGCCGCTGGACGGCACAAAAATGCCGCCGAGCCCGGTGATATTCGGTTCGCGCTCGCGCAGCTCCTCGGCGTTTAACCACTCGCGCTCGATACCGTTCGCCGCCGTGCGTTCCCACAACGCGCGCATCCGTTCCATTTCGAGTTCAGAGGTGGCGACCAGCATCTTGCCGCAGTTGTCATAGCGAATGCCGTTTTGATCGCAAAAGGCTTTGGTGGCGCGGTTCCCCGCCAGGCAAAACTGCGCCTTTAGGCTGCCGGGCGTGTAATAGACCCCGGCATGGATCACGCCGCTGTTGTGACCCGTCTGGTGACAGGCCGGGCCGGACTCTTTTTCCAGCAACGCAATGCGGGCATCCGGATAGACATCAATCAGTTGCATGGCGGTCGACATGCCGATGATGCCGCCGCCAATAATCACAAAATCATACATCCGCTCAATTCCTTTGCGCTTACTGATGCGTCTGGTAGTGGTTAGTGGCGTAAGCGAAATAGCCACGCTGACGCATCAGTTCACGGCGCAGATCCGGGTGCGGAGTAAAGCGGTCGCGACCGTGCAGCCAGAACAGGTTGTTTATCAACAGGAATTTGCCAACGGGAACGGGTACAGAAAGAATGCCTTGGCTGGTTTCAATGGCATCGGAAAGCTCGCTCAACCACACGCCTTCTTCAAAATCTTTTGGCTGGACGAACTGGTCGATATAACGCATCACCGGGCGACCCTGTTGATCAACGTCGAACACTGGATGGAAAACATCTTTGCTGACGTTTTTGCTCGGCGGCGCGGCAAAGCGCATCGGGCGACGCGCCAGCGGGTGGCGGAAATAGTGGTCCAGATGTTCCCAGTCATCGAGATGCAGCAGCAACGAATTTCCACCCTGCATGTTCTGCTCGTCGATTTTCATCATCAGCACATAGTCGGTGATCTCTTCGACGTAGGTGCCGTCGTTGTGCAGCTCCATTACGCGGTGCGGCTGACGCAGATAGCTGTCTGAGTTATCGACATTTTTCACCACGAATCGCGCGTAATACTGACCGCTCATCGCATCGAAATTTGAGCGACCAATCAGATGCGCTACCGCCGTTGCCAGCTTCACCATCTCATCCGCTTGCTTCACATCATCGACACCCACCGCATTGATCAACAGCGCACCTTCAGCACGGTTTAGCAGGGTCTTCAACAGCAATGGTTGCAGCTGGTTCGCACACAAATCGTCAAGAATTTTGCCTACCCGAAAACGCAGAAAAGATTTGTACTCCAGCGCCTGCACGGGCCATTCGGCAACCTGTTCGAGAAACTGTTTGGTCGTCTGTTCGGTGAAGGTGAGTTCCAGCAGGCGCGGGGATTGCGCCGACGGGGTGAGGGTGAATCCGCTATAGTCCTGGCCTGAATCGACAGCGTTGTTTTGTACGGCGGTCAGTGCATTCATCAGAAGCGATCCTCTTATGAGATGTAGGGTGACATGGCGATGCTCATTTCGTAGCCATAATCTAAAAATATCTACATTTCTGAAAAATGCGCACAAATGCGCCATATTGTTTTCTTATTGTGATCAAAAGCAACAAATTGGTAACATTTAACGTAGGGTATTAAGGCAAAGTGAGACAGGAAATGAATAACTAAAGCAACAGGTTAGGGGGGGATTACCATCAGAGAACAGATTATCTGGTCGATAAAAAACGGTAAATGGCTTCACTGCAAAATGACCGTTAGTAAACTAAACATATTATCTGCCCCGTTTTAGCGGGGCAGATATAACATTAAATTACAAATAGAGATAGTTCGGCGGTTCTCCAGTTTTCCCTAAAAGAAGAGCGCTACGCCCAGGAATATTGATATTTAGAGTTCCGCCTCTAAGCGTAAATGCTTTACCAGGGGGGATAATTTTTCGGGTATTATTAATAATAATGTTAACGCTATTACTCCCCATGTTTTTATATATTCCAGGTTGCAATTTGTTAGGCCAGGTACCTTCAACTTCTTCGTTTCCTTTATTTATTATAACTAGTCCATCATGAGGAGAGTGATTAATGTTCACAGAATCCCCACGACTAAAGGCCAGAACGTTTTTAGTTGCAAATACCCCCTCAAATGCGCTCCATATTCCTGCTTTATCTATATATAATGCGTGGAATTCATTGTAGAGCTGCTGATAGGTAGAGCAACCTTTATTAAGCCACGCCTCACCGCCGACACGAGTGGACCCATCATCATTTTTAATCTCAGTCGTTGATTTTAATACCTGACCATCCCAGTAAACTAAAGGCCTGCTGAACGGGAGAGCGGCCATATATGCCATTGCTAATTGTTCATCTTGCTGATGGTTAAATAAAAAGTCATTGAAAAGATTACCATTGTTAGGGAAATCGTGGTTGATGTTAATCAATATCCGTTTTTCTGATGGGATGCTTGAGATTGTGGAGCCCGGTTTTGATGCAAGAGTTTGGAGATCGCCACCGAATGAAAAGGCTTTTATCGTCTTCATGAGCAATGAAAAATCAATGGCGCTTAAATCATCTCTTTCATAAAGCAGCGATGACATTTGTTGTTCATCTAACGGACAAGTTACCAGGTATTCCATGTAATTCATAACAGCTTTTTTTTGATATTTTGGATTAAATAAATTTGTATTGTGCAACCGCTCATTATAATTTTTAAGCGGTGGGGTTATCGACCTCTCTATTTGTTCATGTTTTGAGTGTTTTGCTGCATCATAACGTAAACCTCGTACGCCATATTTTCGCATTTCACGAACGTATTGATTTTGCAACATAATAACCTGGTCACTTTTGGGTGTTGTTTTAGGCATTCCATTTAAACGCTTTTCTTTTAATGCATGGAGGTTTTCCCATTCATCCTTAGAAATATTATCTTTACTTGCTTCGAAGTCTTTTGCAGTGAGATGTATATCTTCTGGATGGATTTGGTCACGTTCTTTTGTTACTGGATCTATAATAAAGGGAATCAAGACCTGACCTTGCCAATAGCCAGGGATACCACTTTCTATATCTTTACTGATCTTCGCTCGTATATCGGCAGAGGGATAATCCAGATCATTTTTACCACTACCCCCGATTCCCATAAAGTTAAATGTATAATCAGGGATGATATCGATACCAAATTTTTTGGCATCTTTAACCAATGCGATAAAATCCTGCAAATCTCCCATTGGATTATGAATAGTACAAAGATCTTCGGGTTGATAAGCGTGAAACCAGTAACCTTTTTCTTCTTCGGGAGTTTCTGGTCCGTCGGCGCGGAAAGTGGTTACGGGAGGGATTTGTATATACCCATAATGACAACGTGCAAACTCAGATATATTTTTCCTGATTTGTTGATAGGTGGCATTAAAAGCATGAAGAATCGCTTCGCCAGGTTTTTTGGGGGTGATGATTTCACATTGTGATTTCTGAACAGCAGTAAGAGATTTACGCTCAAGTGTTTGCCGTAGATGTTCTGGATTGATTAATATTTTAAATGTTTCTTGCTGGCCGGTAGGTGACGTTACGTTAATATTATATACATCAGCTGCCAGTTCATAGTCAGGAATGTTAATAGCATATGCAACATACTTATCTTTTGGGGACGGTTTGTCAGATATAATGTGAGTAAAATGTTCAGCTGGACCATACTGATGAACACCGCTGTTATCACCTCTTTCAACCATTGTATCTCGTTGATAAACCCATGTTTTTCCTTCTCCTATCCTGTCTGGCGCTGTAATGCTACGCTGTGCTGCTTTATTCAACTCTCGGTAAGTTGTATCTGGAAAAAGGGAAATTTTATAATCGTTTTTTAACAGATCATTAATAACTTTTTCTGCGTGAAAAGTTGATATAATTTCTCTGTCTTTTAAATCCTGAGGATAAACTCCACAAGAATTAATAATATTTGTTATACAGTTTAGATATTCTAATGTATTTAATTTGGAATTTAGATCCCCGTCAGTAATGTTCCATGATAACAATGTGGGGTTGCCGATAGGTAAATTTCTTGGTCCTGGTTTTATAGAAAACATAATAAAGTTCCTCTAATGGTAGAGTAATATGGTGTATACGGAAACATAAAAATGTTTAATTGTTGTGAAAGTAATTGCAAACAGATGTCCTACTTTTATCCAATATTTATATGGAAAAGGATAATGCTTAAATCTGTTTTTTTAATTATCGATGTGGTCTGGAGAGGCAACTGTCAAAAATCGCTCATACGAAACTAATGATTAGCAGAATAAGATCTATGAAAGAATATATTGCTATATGAAGTTTATTTTTATGGCGTGAAAAGTAACAGATATCATAATGATGCGAAAACTCTTCAGTTAATGTAATAAAGTTATATTATTAGATACAAAATCATTACAAACTATCATTGAATCGATGGTAACTATAAATAGTGCTAAGTATTAGCATTTGCTTGTTGACTGAGAGTATCGACTTTGTGAATGGAAGTGGTGTCGGGTTTTATGTCGCAGGTAATGACGACCCAGGATGAATGAGAACGCATAAAAATCTGTTATTTACATCATAAGATCATCATGTTTATTGCGTGGTATATAAGTATTGTTATTGCATACTCAAGGCCCTTTAGCTCAGTGGTTAGAGCAGACGACTCATAATCGCTTGGTCGCTGGTTCAAGTCCAGCAGGGGCCACCAAATTTAAGCAGTAAATACATGCAGTTAAGCCACTCTCGCGAGTGGCTTTTTTGTTGCCCCTAATCTGAGTGGCGATGAAATGGCGATGTATTTCCTACCGCCACTTAGTAGCAGGTATAAAAAAACCCGCTCAAGGCGGGTGATTTCTAGAACCAAGGTAACTGGCTTTGACCCGTTCGAGTCGGGTGAGGTGGTGCCGGAACTACAATACCTGGAGTGGCAATATATCGCTCAACTGACTCCATCGTGACAAATGTGCAGCTGCAATTAATATTGGTGCATTGGTGATATCTTTCTTTGGTATTTTCGCTTAGATAACGACTACTGCGCGCATGTGCCGCGTGCTGGCATTTCGGACAATGGAACATGATGCGCCCCGCAATTCACTTTTAGTGAATGCATGATACTCATTTTTTCACCATTTGAGAATGACTTTATTCCTCTGCCTCTTCCGAATCGTAATCGACTTCCGATAATTTAACCTCAAGTTCCAGAGACGTCGTGAAGCCGCTGTTACTGAGAGAATGGGTTACTTTCGTGATTATCCACGATTGCTCGTCTATGACGCGCTTAAAGCCTGTAACCCGCACCGGCGTCTCAGGGTAGAGATCGGCACGCCCCATCGCGAGACTAATCGAAAACTCCGCAACGCCCCGTTGCAGCTTGTCCCACTTTGCCTGTGCGGCGCGCATGGCCTGTGCTTTATTGGCAAAAATCGTGGTCAGCGCAAACACGTTATTCGCTTCACCGGCCATGTATTCGCCCTCGCGTGCTTCCGGCACTTTTACGGGCGTCTTTGCTTTCGGGTGTGCAGCCGTGTTGCTTTTCTTTTCCTTCTCCTTACGCCTGAGTTTTACCTGCTGGGCTTGCGGCTTCGGGTCTTTGGTGTGCAGCCATTTCGCTGTGACGCCGGTATAGGCTCCCCGGTCAGCAATCGAAAACTGGTGCCTGTCGCCATCACTGCGGGAGATCGTAACCTGCGGAATGGCTTTACCGCTGGCTGTTACGCCGCGCCCGGCTTTGAGCAAAAGCAGCTTACCCGCCTTGACTGATACCTCACCGCCGTTGCGCTCAGCGAGCCGGGTCAGAAACTTGACGTCTGACTCCTGCGACTGGTCAACGTGAGGCAGCGGGATTTTTGCCAACTCGGGCGCGACGCTCGACCCCAGCTTGTTACGGGCGGCGATAGCTTCCACCACGCCGCCGAGGGTGGTGTCATGCCATGACTCCTCCCGGCGTGAGTTCAGGGTGCCGCGAAAGTCAGCGCTGCGCGCGCGAACGGTAACGGTGTCGGGCGCCCCCCGGTGCTCGACTTCATCAACGGTAAAGCTGCCTTTTCCCACCAGGGCAAATCCTTTCCACCCGAGAAACAGGCTCAGCACCGCACCCCGGATCGGCAGTTCGACCAGCCCGTCGGCGTCATCGAGCTCGATATCGAGCTGGTCGGCCTCAAATCCCCGGTTGTCGGTAAGCGTCAGGCTCCTGAGACGGTTACTGATATTCCCGGTGATGTCTTTGCTGTTAATCGTCAGCATAAACGCCGGGGTTAACACCCCACCGGCGTTGTTTGTCAGTGCGTCCAGCATCCTCAAACCCCCAGCATGCCCGTTACTTTCGTCGCCATCTCTCCCGCCTTACCGACAAGGGATTGCACCTGTTTGCCAATATCCCCGTAGAGCGCCGCCAGCGACGGATCAACACGGGTGAGCGTCATCGTAAAATCGATTTTTCGGGCCGTACCGTCTGAGAAAAACAAGCTTCCCGTCTCGCTGATTTTGTTAATGACGTACATCCCGTAAATAATTCCGCCACCGTCGAGCAGCGGCCACGCGCGCCCCTCTTCCGCCATCAGCCGGATCGTGGTCATTGTCATCCTTCCGCCTGTCAGCTCGGGATAGAGCACCCCAGCGAGGTTGATTGTTTCCTCCCCGACCCCGAGAAACTGATAAGCATCCCGCTGGCCGACGCGCGAATTTGACGGCCAGCGGTATTCCGTGTCGCGCTGAAGGGTCTGAAAGGGCAGTGTCTGGCGCATAAAGACAAACATGCCTAGCGTGAGCATCATTCTGTGTTACCTCCTTAGCCGTCGTGCATCATGCTGGCGCGGGTGCGTGCGCGCTTGTCGCGTTCGTGCTTTTCGAGCGCCTCCTGCAACTGTCGGTCAAGCTGGTTGCCCGGCGCAACGCCACCCTGAAGCGTGATGTGATAATCGTTTTTACTCTGGTCAACGTAAGAGCGCCCAGCCGCTGCGGTAACAGGCTTGTATGCCTGATAGCCTGCCGCCTGACTGGTTGCCGGGATATAGCCGCCGCCCTGCGTCGCAGCACTGGCTTTCGCGGCAGTCTGGTCAAGCGTTCCCGACTCCTTGTTGATAACCCCGAGTTTTTCGAGTACCCAGTCGATACCGCTGCGCAGTTTGTTAAAGGCATTCAGCGGGAAGAGCAGCGCATCAGCCAGCGCCTTACCGAACATCACACCCGTTTCGCGGCAACTGTTGAGCGTGTCCTGCGCGGATTTCACCGGCGCTATCAGGTTCGTGAACCACTGCCAAGCCTCCTGTAGCTTTTGACCCAGCCAGTCAAACACCGGCCTGAGAGGGGCAAACAACTCCGCCACCGGCGCGAATGCCACCTGTAACCCCTCAATCACACCCCCGAAAAAGGCGCTAATTGGCTCCCAGTATTTACGGATAAGCAGCGCCCCGGCCACGATAGCCGCGACGACGGCCACCACCGGCCATGTGATCGCACCGATGGCCGTGACGATGGCACCCCCGGCAATACTGAAACCGGCCGCCAGTAATCCCGCCCCGGCTATCAGGGCGTTGATACCCGCCATGACCGGCCAGATAACCAGCCCCACGCCACCGAGCACCGCCGCGAGCCCGGCGACTGCCCCGGCTATCATCACCAGATTCGAGGTCAGGGCAGGATTGGCACTTACCCAGGCATTCAGCTTGTCGAGCCACGCGCCCGCGCTTTTCGTCAGGGTGCGCAGATGAGTATTCATTCCGGTGAATACATTAAATCGCAGCCCCTCAAATGACCCCTTCAGGCGCGCCACGTCGCCTGAAAGGTTATCGCGCAGGGTTTTACCCATGCTGTCGGCTGCGCCGCTGACGTCACCGAGCTGGTTTTTAACGCCGGCCAGCGACCCGAGGAAAGCGGGTATCTGGTCGATCGATAAATCCTCAATCGGCGTGCCAAAGAGGGAAATCGCTGCGTTTGCCCGTTCCGCCGGGTCTTTGATGGCGAGCAACCCTTTCGCCGTTTTCTGCATTGCCACCCGCGCCTTGTCGCCCCCGGTGGCAATGTCACGTGACATCTTCGCGGCATTGAGTCCGATTTGCTCGTAAGCGGCCACGCTGTTTTTCGACATATCCGAGCCACGGATACTGAATTCCTTGATGGCATCGCCGGTTTTATCGAGAGCGAATTTGCCCTGTTTCGACATATCGACAAGCAACGACATCGCCTCAGCGCCGGTGAATCCCATATTGCGGAAGTGGGTCGAGTATTCGTGGAGAATTTCCGGCATCTCACCGCGCATTTCAGCGGATACGCGCTGCATACCCGAGACGATCAAATCGAGCGCCTCGTCGCTGTTGGCCGTGAGGCCGTTCTTCATCATGATCGCGGCAATCTGGATGCTCTCGGCGGTATCGGTGCCGAACGTGGTCTGCATGTCCAGCGCCTTGCGGGTGATGCGGTCGAGCTCTGCCTCGCCAACGGTGCCGAGGGTGCCGAGCGTGCTGCGTACGGCTGACACCGCTTCGGTGATTTTGCCGATATCCTCGCTTACGCCCGAGGCGTTGATACGCTGAATGACGTCGGTGTACTGCGTGCCTTTCGCAGCATCTTCACCCTGACGCGCGGCAATCATTGCGCCACTTTGCTGCGACTGAATTTCGGGCGCCATTAAACGACTACCGGCATAGAGGGCAGCAGTTCCCGCCCCGAGTGCGGCGGCGCTGACGTTTCGCACGCTCGCCGCCGCTGCTTTTCCTCGCTCGTAGCGCTGGCTCACCGCGTTGAGCCGCTCCTGTTGCTGGCTTACTCTGGCTAATGCTGCGCGCTGGCGGTCAATGGTGGCCGTCGTTGCCGCGATGCTGTTTCGCAGGGTACGCCCGGCGCTGGATAGGTTGCGTGTATCGATGCCGGATTGTTGCAGCTCGGTGCGCTGGCGCTGCACGGACTGACGCAGGGCGTTGTATTTTTCCTGCATTCCCGCCGCGCTGCGTTTGGCGTTCTCAAAGGCTTTGACCTGCGCCGCCGTTGGTCTTGCAGAATTTCGCATCTGCACGCCCAGCGCCTCGGCCTCCGCTTTCGCCTTTTTCAGCGCCTCGCCTGTGACGGCCAGTTGTCCGCTGACGGTACGAAACCCCTCAATACGGCGCGCCTGTGCGTTCAGCTCCTTCAGCTCATTCTGTGAGCCACGGATATCACCCGCCAGTGTCTTACTGGCGGTTTGCACCGCCCTAAAGGGGCGCGTCGCCTGGTCAACAGCCTTGAGCAATACCTGTAACTTTACGTTTTCACTCATTCGTGTGTCCGCTTCGCTGTAGCGCTTTATCGCGCCATGTGACGAGCTCGGTCAGGCTCAGGGGATAAAGCTCTGATGGCGGCCAGTGGAAAATAACGGCCACATCCGCCATCAGGTCATCGACCGATACCTTCGCAGGAAAATCTAGCGTGCCGAACTCGGCGACAAAAAACCGACCACCTGTCCGGCCAGCGCGACCAGATCGGGCAGCTCCATCGCGGCGACCTCCTGCTCGGTCAGCATCGGCGCGGTCATGCGAGGCAGAACTTTAATCAGCGCGTCAACTTCGGAGTTAGCGACAGCGGCAAGGCTGACGCCGCGCAGGGTTCCGGCATTGGGCTTAATCAGGGTGATTTCCGTCACTTCCTGATCGCCGCGTTTCAGAGGTTTTTCCAGGGTAACGACGTTTTCTTTGCTCATGATTATCTCGATTCAAATTAGCGGGAAGTTAACCGGCCAGTACCGCTGACCGGCGTGTTTTTACAGGCCGATATTACGGCGGTGCTGCTCCAGCCGGTCGACGCCGTTCACCTTTTCAATCATGTTGATGGTGTCGATTTCAACCAGCTCTTTACCGTTCATCGTCAGCTTGTAGTAGGTGCAGATAACCGGAATTTTTGACTCGGTGTCTTCACCCTGTTGACCTTCGCCACTGTCGATTTCTTTCTGACGGCCACGCATGACCACCTCGACCGCGACGATTTCGCCGGTGTCGTCACGCTGGTAAGAGCCTGCGAAACGAATCGGTACTGCATCCGCACCGATGGCGGCGTAGAACGACCAGATCACTTCATCAGGGAAGCCGCCAAGCGACCACTCCATTGAGAGCGCATCGTCATCGAGACCGAGGTCAACCGGTGCCGAGCCATTCATCCCCGCCCCGCGATAGTTTTCGAGCTTACGGGTCAGCTTTGGCAGGGTGACAGTCTTCGCCACCCCCTGATAGCTGTAGCCGTCTAAAAAGACGTTCATCATTTTGAGCTTGCGCGGCATTGCCATTTAGTCAGGCTCCTTATTTGCTGTTGACCGAAGACACCAGATTTGCCAGATATTTATCTGTGATGCGCTGGCGCAGGGTCAGGTTTTCGAGAGGGGGAACCGGCGTGTAGTCATAATCGATAAACAGCTTGCCGGCCTTGAGCGTCTCCTTGTCGTTGGCCTCTTCATCAAACCAGCAGGTTGCATCGACGATGTACCCGTTTGTTTTGAGTTCGCGGAATTTGGCATTGATGCCGTCAACAATGTCGCGGATTAACGTCGCGGTGATGGGTTTGTCGACCGCCCACATGTGCGCCTCGGCCATCGTGTCGGCGATAACCTGCGCGGTGCGGGTGTAGTTCTCAAACAGGAACAACGGATCGTCTGAACAGGTGCGGTTTCCCCAGAAGCGGAAGCCATCCTTACGAATCAGCGTGGTGACGCCTGCCTCGTTAAGCAGGTCGGCATCGGTGCCGGGCTCCTGCAAATCCCAGAAGACAGACGCGCTGATACCGGTGACGCCATTCACGCCGACGTTTGACAGCGTTTTATGCCAGCCCTGTTCCTGGTCGATTTTGGCACGCAGACCCAGCGCGCGAGCGGTTGCATAAGCGGTCATGGTTGCGTTGGCAACCGTATCCCAAGCGAGGAAGTCCGGCCAGATGACCATTAGCTCACGCTGGCTGAAGTTATCGCGGTATTTGATGGCATCAGACAGGGTTTTACAGCCCCACGCGCTGACGTAACCAAAGGCGCGCAGCTTCTGACAGACCGGCGCAAGCGCGGTCGCCACTTCCAGCGAATCCAGACCCGGCACACCAAGAATGCGCGGCTTAACACCGGTGACGGCTTCAGCAGTAAGCAGGGCTTTCAGCCCGGTGTAATTACCGTTTTCATCCGTGGTGCCAATGATGTTCGATATTGTTTGCGCGAGCGCTTCTTCCGGGTCGTCGCTGGCACCTTCTTCTACGCGCACCACGACGGTGACGGGTTTCGACTGGTCAGCAATCGCCTGTAATGCCGTTGCGAGCGTGCCTTTTTTGCCTGCCTTAGCAATAGCGCTTTGCACGCCGGTAATCAGTACCGGTGTATTGAGGGGAAAGGTCGCGGGATCGGCATCGCTGGCTGTGCAGACCATGCCGACAATCGCGGTTGAGACAGTGGAAATGACGCGCGTGCCGTCGTTGACTTCGACAACCTGCACGCCGTGATGATAGTCACTCATCCGTTTAACTCCGTAGTTAAGGGGTGAGTGACATTCTCCTGATAGTGTAAAAGGCCGTCTAACCGTGAGGGTTCGGCGGTGTATGGCACAACGACGAGGCGGGATGGGTGGCCGGGAGCTTTTTATAAAGAGTGGATATGCCCACGTCAATGAGTTTCAAGGTCAGTTACCGAAAAACACTCTGATACGGGAAATAACCACATCGCCGCCAAAGGTTCCGGCTGACAGATACCCCAGCTTAAGCTTACTCAGCGTATCTGGTGATACGTTCGCAATCCCCGCACTATTGATGTTCCCTCTGACCGCATTGTCCGGTGCCCACATCCTCGCCGTACCTTCCACGCAGTCCATCGAATAGCTCAGCGTGTATTTCCTGCCAGGCACAAAAGGCCACGCTACTGACCCGACAAGATCGCTCGCCTGCCCTGCCACCGACAGCGTTACCCTCGGACGGAGATCGCCTGTCACCTGTGCCATTGCCCTGTCGCTCGTTGTGTTCTCACCAAACGAAAACAGATACGCCTGGTTATTCGGAGCGATGAAATCCACCTCAAAACGAAGGTACTTAAAGCTACCCGCGTAATTATTGAAAATGGACTTGTCGATAAAGGCTCGGTTCGTTGCACCAAACACTGCCCCCTGAACACGCCCCTGCTCATCCCGCTGATATGCCAGCGCGCCATTCACAAAGGTCAGCACGCTACCGATTTTACTTTCACCGGAGACTTCGGGGCTGTAAGGGTTGCGAACGTCAAGAGTGCCGTTTACAAAATCAAGGTCAAGCACCTGCTTTCTGGCAGGCTCTGAACCGTTAAACAGACCGAACCAGTCATCCACCACACGGCTGTAAATGCGCGAGCTGGCACGGGCTGTCGGGTGATTTAACCCATTGCCACCGTCACCGTTCGTGTTGTATACGTCCTGGTCTGTCAGTTCTGACTTGACCGGAATAAGCGTCCCTTCCATCAGGTCAATTTTGATGTTTCCCGCACCACCGATTTCAGGGGCAAACTTGCCACCAAAACGCACTACGCTTCTGCTGTACACGGGATAGGTATTAACGCCAATGGTGATGACTACCACATCCCCATTCATGGTGAAATAAATCTCTGTGCCAGCATCAGGCACCGGCCCGACCATTGACCCCTGATCAGCGATGCCTACAGTCCCGACCGAAGCTGTATAAACCGTGGTAAGCCAGCGGCTTGATGCCGGATCATATTTCAGGCTCAGGATATTATTGGTATACCCCGATAACTGAAAAACAATCCCTGTCATGGCCACAGCCGGATCGATGAGCGTGACGCGGGCAGAGTACATTTCACACTCCGTCTGGTGAACGTATGGCAGCGCCACAATTTTCTGAATCGTTTTCCTGGCATAGCTCGACATGCACGGATCAACCCCGTCCCGCAGGCACTTAAAGCGGCGATGCAAATCGATACAGCTGTATCCCGCCTTACGGGCAAAACTGCGCGTCCAGCCTGCCATCGCATCACGCCCGCGCTGTTTCCCGGCCTCCGCCGTATCTGGATGGCTGGTTGACGGCAGGATGTTGGTGCAAAAGACAATTTCCGGGGCGGAACTGATGCTTTTCAGCTCTTCCATCATTTTAAAGAAATTAGCCTGCTCGAAGTTACCCACATCCCAGCCGTCGCCGTCATTCATCCCGAACGCCAGGAATATTACGTCTGGTTTCACTTCGTCGATGTAAGTCATCCAGCGTTTTGAAATATCGGTATACCACGGATAACCTGACGTCAGGCTGGCAAGGGCTGGCTCATCGCGCCCTAAATCGTAGTAACGCTTACCGCCAATAGCCCGGTTGTAGAACCTTGCCGAGTCATTGAACTCACGGACTTTTCGGCGTAAATACGATTCAAAAACAGAGGCAGTATTCACCGAGTCGATGTTATAGAAGCTACTCAGACTGTCACCGACAAGCACCACCCTGGCACCCGTCCGGCTTAAGCGTTCGGTGACTGTCGTGTTGATGTGACCGTATTTGATGGCCATATCATCCGCTGACAGCAATTTGTCCAGGGTTAATTCCGGTGTTGGCACGCCAATTAACGCCGGGCCAGTAGTTTCCGCCAGGCTCCCACGCAACAACGCACTTGAGGCATCTACCCACAGACCATCGCCAACACCCCCAGAATTATCCGGTGTACCACCCGCGCTCACTTTTTTGGGCAGCGCGCCAGCCCAGTGGTATGCCTTACCCTCAGCCTCATTGATGAGGACATCATTAACGGTTGTTACGGTACCGCCCAGATCGAAACTGCCAGTAACGACGTTATACCCGGCCTCAGAGTAAGAACGACGTAATAACTCCCTGGCCTGAAAAAGGATATTTTCCAGTCCAAGGTATTCGAGAATCCCGCCTACTGTTTTTCCCGACAGATCGGAAAGCGTCTGGTCAAGCGGCTGCTTTAGAGCCAGCGCCTTAGCCAGCTTCTCATCGGTATAGATTTTTAACTCAAGTACCTTGTCGTCGGCGTATTTCCGCGTAGCCAGCACGACAGACGGGTCGATTTTCAGCGTTACCGCCGAGGTGCTCGATACGATCAAAATCATACGGATGGTTTGCGTGCGTCCGCTCCCCTCCTGCAACTGCGGTTTATATGTCTCCGGGCAGTTCGCCACGGCAATCAGATCGCCGTCATCATCGTACACACCAATTTCACGAATCCAGAAACCACCCTCATTCTCGGGGATGATTTGCTCGGCAATGATCTGGCTGGCGTTGTTAGGGTCTACGCTCAGCTGATTCAACGGCGCGATACGCTTCTGATTTACGAGCTTCGTTTGCGCCGGGTCTGGCGTTGGCAATACACCGTTACCGTCACCAACGGCTAAGTGTGTCAGGTTTAGCTTAGTACCGAGCGCAGCCGCATTCGCCAGTTTTGCCGCGCCCTGATTCGTCATAATGGCGAGATATTTCGTCATGCGTTCACTCTCAGGTTGTCGATTAAATGGATGGCCGAGGCCGGGAAATAATCACCACCGACGACAATTTCCTCGGGGGTATAGGGGTAAACAGTCAATGTTTCGCCTAGGTAGCACCCTGCGCCGAGATACATCTCGCCGGTTGTACTGAGGCTGATAGCCAGACCAGTTAAATGGCGGCTCGCGGGTTTTGCGTCGTTAATCAGGCGCTCCATTTCCTGATACACGTCTTCGGTGATACCACGGTCGATGACACCGATATCGAGGCGAAAGGTTCCTGGTTCTTCATCGACCTGCCACCATTCTTTAACCTCGACCAGATATCCAAGCGGCTCAATTACACGCCGCAATGCGCTGATGGTGCCTTTGTGTTGGTGCACGAAAAATGAGGAGGCGATAACGCTGCGCTTTACAGTCTCCGGCCAGGCGAAATCCCAGCGGTCGACAGATAACGCCCACGCCAGATAAGGCAGCAGGTTTACCGGGCAGGTGCGCCAGTTCCAGAGTGTGCTCAGCGGCACAGGCACGCGGTTAATTTCCGCCGCTGCTTTAGCTGCGGCCACTTCCAGCGCAGAAGAGCCAACCGGCAACAGGCGGTCATTACTCATCCGTACCCCCTGCGGTGATGGCGTACTCCGTGCAGAAAGAGGCCTGATGCTGATCGAGTACAATGTCGCTGACCGGGTTAATAAGCTCTACGCGCTGTACTCCCTCGACATGAAGGGCTGCGTATATGGCAGACTGACGGATGTCGCGCCCGAGCCGGTGTTGCGCGCTGATATAACTTTTGAGCTGCAGCTCTGCCGCCTGGCGGATTGGCTCTGCTTCCGGGCCTGGGTAAAAGTAGAGCTCGGCATCAACTTGATAAGGTACGACTTCAGCGGCCTGTACCGTCACGCGGTCGCCTACCGGACGCACGGATTCGGCATTCAGCGCTTTTTCCACCACAGCCAGCAGTTCAGGGCTGGCTGTGCCGTCGTTTTCCCGTGACAGCACCGTGATGGTGACGCAGGCCGGGGAAGGACTGACGACAGAAATATCGGCGACTCGCCCGTCAGCGCTGCGCCCGTGGTATTCATAAGCGCCAGTCGGCCCGGCCACGCTCAGCGCTTCAAAAGCCTGTTGCGTGCGCAGGCGAAAATCGGTATCAGACTCCATTACTGCCGCCGTTGGCGGAATCGTGCTGTCGTCAGCCGGGGTAATGGTCAGACGCCGGGTATTATTATTCCCGGCCATGTTGTCGAGATCGTTTTTAGTGGCATAGGCCAGCATGTTTGCGCGTGCGGCATCATTCACACGCTGACGCCAGATAACCTCACGGTAAGCATTTTCTTCCAGGTATTTGACCAGCGGATCGGATTCAAGCGCGAGCGTGCGCGCAACGGCTTCTTGTTGCTCTTCAGGGAACAGGGAAATCAGCGTTGCCTTTCGCTCCGCGAGGATGACTTCGAAGTCGAGCACTTCAACAACATCCGGCGCGGGGAGCTGGCTAAGGTCAATAATCTGCATTGCTTTACCTCACGGGAATGGTTAGTGAAAGAGGCTCGCCGGTGTCGGCATTCTCGCCCGTCAGGTTGACCATCATTTTTCCATCAGGCTGGCGCACGGTTTCAACCGCCGACAGGCTGACGCGCGGCTCCCACTTCAGAACGGCCATGTAAACGGCGACCTTGATTTGCAGTTCAAGCGCATCGCTCTGGGGCTGGTCAATCATGTCGAACATCAGCGAACCATATTCGCGACGCATCACGCGCGAGCCGACAGGCGTGCGCAAAATGTCACTCAGGCTCTGGCTGATGTGTTCCGTATCGGTAATTGTCCGGCCATCGGTTCGGCTCATGCCGATATAACGGGCTGTCATAATGGCGCTCCTGTTTCTCCGCCGCTGTCCCCCGGGTGTTTATGGGCGTGCAGCACCTTGCCATTGGAAGACAGGGAACCGCCGCTGTGCTCGATGTCACCCTTCATCGTTCCGCCTTTCTGGACTTCAATCGAGCCGGTAATCAGCTTGTTGGTGCAGACCACTTCTGGCGAGTCGAGCATGATGCGGGTGTCAGCTTTGACCAGTACCAGCGGCGCGGTTGCGGTAAGGGATTCCGATGCGGTGACGGCGGCGGTTTTAATACCGCTGGCGGTAAGCGCGCCGGTGTCGGGTTCGTACTCGACCACCGCCCCGTCAGGGAAGGCAATATGTAGCGCATCAGCAGAGGCAGACGGCGCGGGATGGTCATCTGAGAAAATGGCCGGTAGAACGAAAGCGGTGTCGAGCTCGCCGCCCACGGCCAGAATAATGACCTGCTCGCCCACCGAGGGAGCCCACCACGTGCGCGAGCGCCCGGCGCGTTGAGTCAGCCACTGGAGCCAGTCGGTCTGTATACCGCCCGTCTGCACACGACAGCGCCCGGCTTCAAGGTCGGTTTCGACAATGACGCCGGTGCGAATCATGTTGCGCAGCGCGCGCGCGAGTTCCTGAAGATTTGCGAGAGTATTCATAACGGAAAGGATGCCGCCGGGGCGTTCCGGCGGCAATTGAGGCGGGTTTTGTCAGGGGTGGCACAACGTTAACCGGCGAGATACCGGATAATAATGCTTTCAACGAGCTGCTGATCGTCATCTGAAAAGCCGAGCAACTGGCGCTCGGGATACTGTACAGCCGAGCTGTCGCGCCCCGGTTTATCCTTGAGCCCTGACTGGTGAACACGGGCGATGCGTTGTACTTTTCCGGTAAACTCCACCGCCGCTGAGCTGTCATCGCCGCTGGCTTTCATGTAACGACTGGTGCGCAGCTTTGCGAACATCTCCCGCTTGATGCGGCCTTTTTTCCCCTTTATCGGCTGTCGTTTTCGCGGTGTGTATGCCGAGCCATCCGGTGCCGTCTGCGATTTGATGCGCTGCTGTTGTCGCTGACGCATCGCCCTTGCAATATCCACCGTCATCCGGCGACGGCCAGCCGGTGACAGTGAAGCGATTAGCGCCTCAAGGCGTTTCTCAAAAGGGGATAATTCACTCATCCCATTTACTCACCAGCTCACCATTGACATATAGTTCCACCGGACGCGTGACAGGCTCAGGTGGCGCTGGCTCCGGGATATTTTCCACATGAAGCGCTTTATCAACCTGCTTAACGAGCGTTCGCTCGGTCAGTAACAGACTGATGCTGATATCGAAGCTTTTATCTGTGTTGATATCCGCATACCAGGTGAATCCTTTTTTTCGCCCCTCTTCAGACGTCATGATGTCGGGCTGATGTTCGCGCAGCCATGCCAGCACCGGCACGAGCAACAAATCAAAATCATCCGTGAAATCCGTTACCACCACGTTGAGCGTGTACTGTTTTTCAAATGACAGGGAAGCGGCCAGCGTCGAGTTTATCTTTCCGTTATCGATAAACAGGCGCAGCATTTCCGGGTTTTTGCTCAGCACCGGCACCGATTCGGTCAGGGCTTTGCGCAGGCTGTCGGGTTTCAGCATCGAGATCGTCCTGGCATTGTTTGATGGTTTCAACCTGCAGTGCGCAGCTCTCTAACGCGCGCTCAAGGTTGCGGATATCGGCGCTCAGATCACCGTTGGTTTTCGGGTCGCTGCCCGGCATCGGGCACAGGCTGACTTTCGGGCACCCGTTGTAGACAATCACCGGCGGAGGCGCAGGCGCGTCGGACGTGCAGCCGACGCACAGCATCAGGCAGGTCAGCACGATACCAGCGGCGAAAGACTTCATTTTCATTAAGCAACCTCGTAACAGTTTGTTCCCGCAACGCTTCACGCTCACTGGCTGCGTTAAGCTGTTCACGCAGCTTTACCTGCGCACGTTCGTTTTTATCTGCCCTGGCATTCGAAACGCTGAGCTGATTTTTCAGCATGCCGATGGTTCGCTTTTGCTGACTGGCGACGTCGTTTGCCCTGTCAAAAGACGACCTCAGATTGCCGTTCTCATGCCGCATCCACAGCAAGCCCAGCACCGCGAGTACCAGTAACACCACCAGTGTTTTCATGCCATCACCCCGCCAGCGTTGCGCCAGACCGTCACCAGTTTTTCAAGGCTGTGCTCACGCTGGCCGTAACCGGCACCGGGCAGCGATGCCCAGATATTGCGACAGCGGGAAATCGCACGTTCGATGCGCCCCTGTCGTAAGTCTTCCAGCGCGCCACGCTCACGAATCAGCTGTATAGCGAGCTTATCCTGAGAAAGGGGGCTGAAATCCGGCAGGCCGAGCTGCTGCTGATACTGCGGCCAGTACAGATAGAGCTGCTGATATCGCCCGGATGCCGTGGATTTCTCGCCGCGTCGGTTGAACACCTTCGCCGGGCGACCCTGCGCAAAGGGGTGATCGTGGTAATCCGTAAATACCTCTGGCTTACCATCCATCCCCGTGACAACGACGTCATAGCCGCGATTTTTCGTCAGCGGGTGCGTGGCCGTTCCTTCGGCATAGGCCAGCATGTCGAGAAATGCCGCGATGTTCTGGTGCGTATTAATGACCGGCATCGTTGCCCCCTTTGAGCGATTTAATTTTCCGCTGGATAGCGATTTCAACCACCTGATAACCGGCAATGCCGAGCATTGCACCAATTCCACAAACCGCCGTAAGCGGCATATCAGGGAATTGCACAAGCACCACTCCGGCCACCATCGACACAAATCCCCCGAGCAACATGCGCCCGATAAACAGGCGGGGCGTGACGGGCTCACCACCCGCTAACACCTTGCCCACCACAATCATCACACCGATCACGAACAGTGACAGGACGCCTTTTTCACCTTCAGTCATTTCTCACTCCCACAAATTGATAGTTTCAGCGACGGGGGATGACTGCACGTCAGGCAGCTCGACGGCGGTTCCATGCGGTAAAATCGCGCCCAGCTCCGCAAGCCCCGGATTCGCATTGAGCACCGCCTCAAAAACCCCCTCAGTGCGCCCGTAATACCGGGCGCAAATGGCGTCAAGGGTGTCTCCCTGAAGTGCGCGAATCAGCATCAGATTTGCCCCACAATGCAGCGCGCTTTGTCCTGGATGCGCGCCACTGACCAGCGCATATCCCGCCACATTTCATCGATAGTGCTGTCGATGCTGTCGGCTTTTTTATCGCCTTTGGCGCTGGCATCCACGCCCCTGTAACGCTCGTAAAGCGTTGCGGCCGTCATCGAGCACACGGCGTTGAAGTAGTGGAAGACCCGCACGCTTTCGCCGTCGAGCTTATCGGTCGGCACGTCTTCCAGCCGCACGTAGCCGGTGTCCTGTTGATACTCACGCCACGCGCTCAGTTCGGCGTTGGTTTCCGCGATGGCGGTCTTAATCGCACGGCGCAGGCGTACCGCCGAAACGGTTTGTTCAAGGCGCATTTCATCCCGTACGCGCTTTGGATCGATGTCCGGGAAAAACGGCGTGTTTTCGATAATCTTCTCGTCTTCTGGCACAGGCGGAATAACCAGCTGCTCACGCTGTTGCGCCGGGGTATTTATTACAAGTGTCGTCATGACAACCTCGGGTAATAGGTGGGCGGTGGACGCCGGTCGCAGTCAGGGTAATCATTACCCGCATTGACCGGCGTGCCGCCCGGCTCGGGGAGCGTTCGGTTAACCTGCGGCTTTTGCCGCTTTTGGTGGACGTCCGCGCCGCGCCGCTGGCTTAGCGGCCGCTTTGCGCGTGCGTGTCTTAGTCTGTTTCGGCGTGGCCTCCGGTTTCGGTTGCAGTGCTCGCGTGAGTTGCTCGATATCCTTACGCACCCCGATAGCCCCCTCCAGCTGAATGGCGCGCTGCAGATGCGCCAGCGCGTCAGCATGTTGCCCCGCGTCGCGCAGCACATAACCAGTAATTTTGTGCAGCTTCGCGCGCACGATATCCGGCATATCTGCTTTCCCGGTCAGGTCGATGGTATCCAGGAGGCTCGCCGGTGTTACCGGCTGGTTTACGGCCCGCTGGCGATGGGCTGACAGTGCAACTTCCTCCGCCAGCACATAGGCCGCGTGGCGTTTCCCGGTCGGCATGGTCAGGCCGTACTGCATGGCATAGCGGGCAATCTCCAGCGCGCCGGGGATGTCGTCTGCATCGAGTCGCCAGAGCATGACGGTCATAACGATATCGTCCTGCGCACCCCTGCCGCCGCTCAGGACACCGTTCACCCACGGTGCATAGAACGGCAGGAGCTCGCGTTTTTTATCTGCTTTACGCTCTTTGGAATGGATCGCTGATAGCGTCCGACGGTCTACGGCCAGCTTAACCAGCATCTGCTCGTAAGCATTTGCATTGCGCAGCGGGGCGGCATCCCGCCGCGCATTTTCAGTGGCCGAGACCCGCATCATGTGACGTGCTGCGGGGCTCATCATCGCTTACTCTCCGACAGGCTGTTGGGAAGACGCGTCAGCGCTTTCTGGTTCAGCAGGGGCGGTGAACTTGCCCAGGGTGATATTTTCAATCAGGCAACCGGCGGCGTACGCTTCAACCACGTAATCGATGTTCATGGATTCGTAGTTCTCGATTCGGTCTTTTTTCGGCTCCTCAATGATGGCGCGGCGGTGCGCATCATCCATGAAGTAAATCGACAGGTTATCGAGACGCGTCACCATCAGCGCATTGGCCGGGAAATACGGCACGCGCACGGCTGGCAGGTTGCCGATTCGTTTCTGACTGATGATGATGTCAGCCGCCAGCGATTCGCTGTTGTCCTGCGACTTGTTGACGATCGGGAAATATTTATCAGCCAGCAGTTTGCGACCAGTGATCACCACGAGCTCCGGGTCATCCTGATAAATCTCGTCAATCAGGTTTGTGGTGGCATCCATCACCAGTGCATCAAGGTTTTCGTAGTCGCCATTTACACCTACGCGGATCACGGTTGAAACGACGTTACCGTCATCATCCGTCACTTTTGACATAACGCGTTTTGGCGCGTCGTTGCGGTATTTCTGCAGCCAGCCTACTGCGACATCCTGCAGCATCGGGTTTTGCTTACGGTTGGACGTCTCGGCACGCGCAACGCCGTTGAAACCGGCCATGATGAAATCGAGGGACTGGCGCTTGATGATGGCGTCACGGATACGGGTCTGGAAATCCTGGAATCGCGCCCACAGGTCGAGCTGCTTATAACGGATATGGAAATCAAAGTTGATTTGCGCGCACTCGTATTTGTTGGACTCCAGCGCGGTAAAGTCGGCAGTGGTTCGCTCGTCTTCACCGGCCGTATCGGCAGTGCTGGCAATCGTACCGTTGACACCCACGCCGACTTTTTCACCCTTCAGTTCATCGACCGGCACGATGTTGATTCTGGTCAGAAACTCAGATGACACCTGAAGGGTGTTCATCAGGGTTTGCGTGACCGACGGCTCGACGCTGAATTTCTTCGCCACATCGCCAGTGTCGACGCCGTTCAGCTCGGCAACGCGACGCAGAAAAGCATTAAATTTAAAACGGGTATCTTTACGCATTGTTATTCCTGATTTTTCAAAAAGGGTTCTGGCCGGGCGGTGTATTACCCGGTGTGATATCAGCAGTTAGTCAGCAGTTCATCGCCGGTTCCGCCCTTTGACTTTTCACGGCGCGGCTGGCTCAGGCTTTCGGTGTTGTCCAGTGAGGTTTTCAGGTCATTAAACGCCTGGGTGTTTTCTTCGGCGGTCGCGGTGACTTCCCGCTTCAACGTTGAGAAAGCCGTCTCCATGTCCGCGAGGCGCTTCTCGGTTTCGGTGAGGTTGGTTTGCACGTGCTCGGAAACGGCCGTCACCGCCTCATGCACATCGTTAAAACGCGCATCGTCACTGGCCTGTTTGCGGCTGAAAATCGCCTTAACCGTTGTGGTCAGGCTGGTCAGCATCGAGTCGGGGGCGTCTTCAAATTCCAGCTCGGCGAGACTGGCAACCGAGAAGAGGTCGCCGGGCTGGTCTTTTTTACCGGCGAGCGGGTTCTGGCTGGCACGGCTGCAAAATTCCAGGTATTCGGTGCCGAGGCTTGCCGGGTCGTCAGTGACCGCCAGCCCCACGAGGTAGCTTTTGCCGGTGTTGGCAAAGTTCGGGCGGATTTCCATCGAGGTATAAACTTTCTGACCGGCACGCACCATGCTGACCAGTTCATCGAGCGGCGCAATTTTGGCGAACAGCGCTTTTTTGCCGTTGAGCGCGGAATCATCGCTGATGACTTCCGCTTTCACCTCGACCACATCGCCGTAACGCTTGAGCACGCTGTCGGGGATAACGCTGCGCAGATGTTCGAGATTGATGCGGCAACCATAGACACGCGGGTCGAACGTGTCCGCCATATCCTGAATATCTTCGCCGCTGATGACGCGGCCATCGCAGGTGTCACCTTCGACGCCGATGCGAAACCATTTAGAAACTTTTTTTGCCATTGTCAGATGTCCTGATGTTGGGTTTTCGGGTCGCTTGTAGTTTCACGACTCCGCCCCGCATCAGCCACCGCTTGCAGAAGTGCAACCCCTGACACAACAGGCGCTTAGCGATTAAGCCACGCCATTTCCTTAGCCTTGCCTCGTAACAGTGGAAACGAGGCACCTATGACCATTTCAACAGACCTTTCACTTTTGAATGACCCGCGACGTCAGGCTCGCCTGCTTTACTGGCAGGGTTTCGCCGTGCCGCAAATATGCGACATGCTCGGGCTTAAACGCCCGACGGTGCAGAGCTGGAAGCAGCGGGACGGATGGGAGGAAACCGCACCGATTCATCGCGTTGAGTCGACATTAGAGGCGCGGCTTATTCAGCTTTACGCAAAGCCTGACCTGACACCGCATGATTTCAAGGTCGCCGATTTTCTGTCACGCCAGATGGAGCGCCTTGCGCGGGTTAACCGCTACGGCCAGACCGGGAATGAAGCGGATTTAAACCCTAATATCGCCAGCCGTAACAAGGGGGATCGCCGCAAGCCGAAACGCAATTTTTTCAGCGACGAGGCTATCGGGAAACTTGAAGATATTTTCCTGAACCAGTCCTTTGAGTATCAGCTCAACTGGCACAGGGCAGGTATGGCCCACCGCATCCGCCACATCCTTAAATCTCGCCAGATAGGTGCGACATTCTACTTTGCACGTGAGTCGCTGCTGCGCGCCCTGAAGACCGGCCAGAACCAGATATTTCTCTCGGCCAGTAAAACGCAGGCTTACGTATTCCGTAAATACATCATCGCCTTTGCCCGTCTGGTAGATGTCGACCTTTCAGGCGACCCGATTGTCATCGGCAACAACGGCGCAGAGCTGATTTTCCTCGGCACCAACTCCAACACGGCGCAGAGCCACAACGGCGACCTGTATGTCGATGAAATTTTCTGGATACCTAATTTTCAAAAGCTGCGCAAAGTAGCCTCGGGCATGGCCTCACAGTCACACCTGCGCACAACCTATTTTTCGACCCCCTCCACACTGGCGCACGGTGCCTATCCGTTCTGGTCAGGTGAGCTGTTTAACCGGGGGCGCAGTAACCGTGACGAACGCGTCGACATCGATATCAGTCATAAGGCGCTCGCCGGTGGCGTGCTCTGCCCGGACGGCCAGTGGCGACAGATTGTCACCATTGAGGACGCGCTCGCCGGGGGCTGCACCCTGTTTAACCTCGACCAGCTCAAACAGGAAAACAGCGCCGACGATTTCCGTAATCTGTTTATGTGCGAATTCGTCGACGACAAGGCGTCGGTATTCCCGTTCGAGGAGCTTCAGCGCTGCATGGTCGATGTCATGGAAGAGTGGGAAGACTTCGAGCCGTTTGCCGACAGGCCATTTAACTGGCGCCCGGTCTGGATCGGTTACGACCCGTCACACACCGGTGATAGCGCAGGCTGCGCTGTACTTGCTCCGCCAGTGGTTGCCGGTGGCAAGTTCCGCATCCTTGAGCGCCATCAGTGGAAAGGGATGGACTTTGCAGCACAGGCCGAGGCCATTCGGTCACTCACGGAAAAATACACCGTCGATTATATCGGTATCGATGCAACCGGTATCGGCCAAGGTGTTTACCAGCTCGTGCGCTCATTCTTCCCCGCGGCGCGCGCCATTCGTTACACCCCGGAAATGAAAACCGCGATGGTACTCAAAGCGAAAGACACCATTCGCCGCGGCTGTCTGGAATACGACGCCGGGGCAACCGACATCACTCAGTCATTTATGGCTATCCGTAAAACCATGACCAGCAGCGGCCGCAGTGCAACCTATGAGGCCAGTCGCAGTGAAGAGGCCAGCCATGCGGATATCGCCTGGGCAACCATGCACGCCCTGTTAAACGAACCGCTTTCAGCCGGTAGCGGTATGCAGTCTCATTCAATTCTGGACATCAACTAAGATGAAAAAACGCCGAAATAAACAAGCTAATAAAGCAACCGGCATGACCGCCGCCGCACCGCAAAAAATTGAGGCGTTCACATTCGGTGAACCCTCACCGGTACTCGATCGCCGCGACATCCTGGACTATGTCGAATGCGTCCATAATGGCCGCTGGTTCGAGCCGCCTGTCAATTTCTCAGGTCTGGCGAAAAGCCTGCGCGCCGCCGTGCATCACAGCTCCCCGATTTACGTTAAACGTAACATTATCGTCAGCACCTACATTCCGCATCCGTTGCTGTCACGTCAGGACTTCAGCCGCCTTGTGCTTGATTATCTGGTGTTTGCGAATGGCTACCTTGAAAAGCGCATGAGCGTCACCGGCCAGTTGCTCAAACTGGAAACCAGCCCGGCCAAATATACCCGCCGGGGCGTGGAGGAGGATGTTTACTGGTATGTGCCGAGCTTTACCACGCCGCACGAGTTCGCACCCGGTTCCGTTTACCACCTGCTTGAGCCGGATATCAATCAGGAGCTGTACGGCATGCCGGAATATCTGAGCGCGCTCAATTCCGCCTGGCTGAATGAGTCCGCCACACTGTTTCGTCGTAAGTATTACCAGAACGGGGCGCATGCGGGTTACATCATGTATGTCACCGATGCGGCACAAAGCAGCACGGACGTTGATGCGCTGCGCTCGGCCATGCGTGACTCGAAAGGACTCGGCAATTTTAAAAACCTGTTTTTCTACGCGCCAAACGGCAAGCCTGACGGCATCAAGATCGTGCCATTGAGTGAGGTCGCGACGAAAGATGATTTCTTTAACATTAAGAAGGTGAGCGCCGCCGACCTGCTCGATGCGCACCGCGTGCCGTTCCAGTTGATGGGGGGCAAGCCTGAAAACATTGCATCGCTCGGGGATGTTGAGAAGGTGGCAAAGGTGTTTGTTCGCAATGAACTATCACCACTTCAGGAACGATTTAAAGAAATTAATGACTGGCTGGGAATGGAGGTGATCCGCTTTAAAGACTACAGCATCGAGGCTGAATAACCCCGCCAAAATAGCCGCCTACGGGCGGCATCTTTATAAGCGCAACCACAGGCTCACTGAGACACGCAAGACTCACCGCATCACATAGCGACAACCGAACCGAAACGGCGGCACCACGACGCGCACAGGCACGTAAAAAATAAAATAAAATACGACGCCAGCGCGCAATGCTCTCCCCGCCACGCCTGCCCGCTTGATGTGTCTCATTTCATGCAGTTGCATTAAAGGTTCGAAGCCGCGCCAGCTCTTGGGCTTGTCGGCGTAAGCAATACAAAAAAACTCATGCAAATAAATGCACCTCGAATGCACACGTCAAAATGCTACTTACCGATCTTTTTTTTCATGATTTTAAGGGCCTTAATGCATTTTTTTTGGTTGACGTAAGTTTTATCTAAAATCCGAATGTGAAACATCATTACCTTGTTAAAACAAACAAACATTTCTCTAATTTTATCATCGTATATCAAGAAACTTTCTTTATTTATATTTGGTATTTTTACGTTGAGCGCCAAGTCCTCAAAGGCTTCTGAACCGTTCTTTTGCTTGTATTCGTATTTAATTTGACTCAGCTCTTTTTGACTAACAATATCAACCAATATCGGCTGCTCGGGATGAAGCAATTTACCCGTGGTGATGTAATGGACGCCTTTACCCAGCCATGAACCGTATCGATGATACTCACGAGCAGTAAGGGGAAGTGTTATAGACGCACCAACCTCCAAAGGTTTAACGCTTCTAATTGCTTGAATAAATTTAGAGTCTTTCCTGCCGAGAGCTTTATGAAAACTGTGAACAGCGTCTATGCTGCCTTCAGGATGTTCGCTCACCATTCGGCAAATTACCCCTAATACTTCATCAGTTCTGCTTTTATCTGCATTACATTTCTTACAGACATGAAAATCACCCTCGCCGTTAGTACGCTTAAATGAAACAGAAACCTGAGGAATCATATGCTCTACAGTTCTGCTATGAGGGTGATTTACGATCCGATTCATGAGAATACCGCAGTAAACACAGTGCGTACTTTCCCTCATTCCTAATGCCCCCATGCCTTTAATTCAGATGTCATCGACTATTGTAATTATGCTGCGTAATCCCGTCATTAAAATAGCGTAAAGTTGGGGTCAAAATCATCGCTTTTTGCTTCGACTTGCTTCATCGACAGGAGAAATATCATTCCCTCTCTGAGCGAGATCGGCCGCTCGTATTCAATCATAAAAACATTGTCATGAGTCCTGCCTAGCCAGTAGCCACCGCCGCACTCTTTAGCCCGCTGAAAGAAGACCCAGCCACCGGGGCGATAGACGTCAAGCGTCTGGCCTCGATACACGATCTGATAGTTTGAATCTTTAGCCCCCATTCTCCCTCTCAAACAATCCCACAAGCAAGTACCGGGTTGATTTCTAACGCCCCGCGTTGCATGTTGTTCAATCTCGCCGATGCGAAAATCCAGTTTACGCATCGGCGAGATTTGCTATTTAATGCCAGCTCTCATCTTCCCAAACTTCCTTGATAATCCCGTCCAGACGTTCCCGGTCTGAGTCATCAGGGAAACCCACAATTTCGACCCCTGTCATTGAGCCTTTTTTGACCGTAACTTGAGAGAAAGGAAATGTGTTTTTTACTCTGCGATTAAGCTCACTTTCGAAGGCCTCAACCAGCTGCTGGCCCATGTTTTGTGTTTTATCCAACGTGATGTGTATTCTCACTTCATTTTCTCTTTTTAATCGTTGTTTACACGGCCTCGCTGAGACGACCACGGAATAAGAATCACTTTTCAGCAAGTTCTCTTGCGCCAGTTCAGCTATTAAATTCAATGCAATTTCACGATCTCTTTCCTGACAAACCCCCTCTGTTGTCAGACGTGCAATCAGTTCCACCCTCTCAAGCATGACATGCGTGCTCAGCTCTCTATCCATGCGCCCTCCCATTCGAGATACTGTATAAATAAACAGTATCATATCATTACAAAACATGGGAAGAAAAATTAAAGCATTCATGTGCATGGTATGTGCATGAAATGGATAAGAATTAGTTAAGCACAGAATTTAGTGTAAAATCTCAGTTGTGCAGGTGTATAACCAGTATAACCCCACGAAATTAGTAAAATTGACGCCATTTATCATCCTCCCGGAGCCGCTGGTTACGATAAAAAATTCGCAGCCCGCCGCCTGATGGAATGCTGCCACCCCGGAGAAGCAGGTCAATTTCTGAGTCGCTGCCATCAAAGCCTCTTGAGCAGAGCTCAGCCACGAGTTGTAAGCGCTGTTGTTCCGTTATTTCCTGTTTATACCCCTTCCTGCGCTTCGGTTTTACCAGGCGCAGCCGGGTATTTAACTCCCGTAGTTCTTTTTTGCCCATGCTGTGCAGATAGTCCTGCAATTCCCGCTGATCCATATTTGTAATATCAGGTCTTACGGCTGCACTCTCAGCCTCTGAATCGGTCACAATTTCCACAGGGGGACAGTTATTGCCACGAGTCCAAGGGGCGCAAGCGCCCTTGTCGGCTGTCGCCTCCTGAAGGTCAACGGCTTTACGGACCATTTTCCACTTAACCGCGTGCGTGCAGATTCGCCCCTCTGCGATTGGTGACCAGATGCCATAAATACGGACACCATGATCGCCGTAGGCGCTCGGTTCGTCGTTTAGCTCGTATGCAGTCCTGACAAGATGATGTTTACGCGCAACCAGCACGCCACCCTGTTTCATTATGTAGGTAGCAAAGCAGCCAGCATCAGCAGCAGCCAGAACAGCATCGAGGCGGGGATTCTCCAGCACCTGAGCTCCTGCTTTGCTGTCGCCCTGTGATCTCGCAGCCTGCCCGGCCAGTAAACGCAGCTCCCGATAAGCCTGACGGCCCGGAATACCGAAAAACCGGAATTGCTGAACACGGTGGAGTGATGCCCAGGCGTTAACGTTCTCAGCGTTATCGCGTAATGATTTGCCGGTTTCTTTACTGATTTCCCCGGCCAGTCCGCGACCGTCGATATTCTTGCTGATGTATTTAGCGATATAGCTTGTAGGAGTGCCTTTCCGCGGATTGATAAGCTCCGATTTGAAACGCGGCCCGGTGTTATTACCCAGCTCCTCGCGGTCTTCACGGATAGCAAACTTACGCAACATCGCAGTGATGGCGCGGCGTTCTTTCTTGCGCATGAAGCACAGGAGGTGCCAGTGGACAGTACCATCATGATGCGGCTCAGCTACGCGGACGCCGTACCAGCGCAGCCCGGCTTTGTGCATGGCTTTACGAAATGCCGCGAACGTTTCAACCAGATAATTGCTGCTCTCGCGTACGGTTTCGCTGGTCCACTTCGGATTAGGTCTGCCATTATTCAGCGTTGCATGAAAGCGTGACGGGCAAGTGATGGTATAAAACACCGCGCACTCTCCGCGCATTTCTGCAATAAGCTCCAGCCCCTTAACACAGGCCATCATCTCATTACGGCGGTGCGCCGGATTGCTGCTGCTGGCGTTTACCACCTCTTCCATATCCAGCGTATCGCCGTCGGCGTTGACCAGCTCATGCGAGCGGAAAAATTCCAGTGATTTGCGGCGCTGCTCGCGCTTATGAATCACGGCCTCATAGCTTACATACGGGGAGGCTTTCTTGTTGACCAGACAAACGGCGCGCAACTGCTCCTCGCGCCATTCACAACGCATTTGCCACAGTTTGCGGTACCACCAGTCAGCACATAGCATACGGGCCAGCGAACCGGGAATAAGCTCATAAGGCACTGGCTTGCGGCGGCGCTTCTTGCGGCGGAGTTGTTCGAAAGCAGGTGGAATGACATCAAGGCGCATGGCTTCTGCCGCTACCCTTTCCCATGACTGGCGAATTTCTTCGGGCTTAACATCATCGCTAACAAACAGATCGCCGCATGCCGTATCGAGACATGAGCTCATGTGAGCAGCAACCAGAGTGGAGAGCCGCTTTACCTGCTCCTGATTCATTTCGGGAAGGATAAGCAGACCGTTCAGCCCCTCATGACTTGCCATGAAACGGAAAGAGGCAGAAGCCTGACTGTTTCGCACGCGCTCCAGGCGTTCAAGACAAGGCCTGATGGTTTCACGCAAATAGCGGGCGTACGCCTGAGGTTTGTCCAGACTCTGAAAATATTTAATCCGCTCAAACAGCGGTTTGCTTATGTGGGCAGGCTCGGCAAGAACATTAGCAACAATGACCAGATCCGGGTTAAAGAGCTGCTGCTCGCGCGCCATTTTTGCGCGGCTTACAAGTTGCTCCTGCGCCATTTCACGCTGAACCGGATCGCGGGATTCGTTAAAGAAATAGCGTTCCCAGACCTCATTACTCAGCTCTTCACGGCGCAGTTGTTCTTGCTCGTTATCCGCAGCATAAAGAGTAATCAGGTTTGAAAGCGCAGAAACCGGCGCAACATCCGCCGGGTTCAGGTATGGGTTAACCGCTTTTATTGCCGCATTCCACGGATAGGCTTTTTCTGCCGCAAAGCTAGGCATCAACAACAGCCTCTTTAAGTGCGTCACGACACAGCAGCCCTACACGCTCAATTTCAGCGGCCATTTCCTCAAGAGAATTAATGGCAGAGTGCTGAATGTGGTGATGAATCAGACCGGAAATAAGCTGGTTAATTTTCGGGTAATAGCCGATTGTGTCGAGCCTCTCCTCGCCAGCTTTTTTCCCGGCTTTCGCAACCTTTTTTTCATTGAGGATGAATTGAAATTGGTCACTGGTAATTACCCATTTATCACCGACTTCGATATGGATGTTCATTAGTGCAGCTCCATTGATTCGTTTTCATAGCGCGCAGCTTCTCTGCGCAGCAGTTCGGCAACTTCAAAGCAGTCCATGCGTTTGCTAACGATATGCACGGCCAGAGCCTCAAGGCGGCTCGATACCGCAGCGGCGCGAGCCTTACGCTCTTCTTTCTTGGCGATATCAATCACGGCCATTAATGGATCGGTTTCGGCCAAAAATATGTTTGTTGATTCTTTCTGCATGGTCTTTCTCCTGATTTCGGGCAAAAAAATGCCCGGCGGGTTTACGCCATTAATTTTGTTTTGGGTTAATTCGGCATGGTCAGCCGTTTGGGAAATAAGCTCACTACTGCGCGAAAATGATTCATCGCTGTAATAAGCGCTTTTTTCTCCTCAGTAGTCAGCTCACTTAATTTGAGCTCATGACGCGGGCCCGGTATTTTCGCCAGAAAGAAAATGGCGGATAAAGCCCGGCTATTTTCTTCATGTTGCGGATCGCGTTTATCACGCATATCAGCAACAAACCGCTCAAGCTCTTTGCTGCTATCGCCCAGGTGTTTCGCGCGCAGCTCAGCAACATAGTTAAGACCGGCCAGGCGCTCACCGGCCATTAACGGCGCAGTTTGCGGCAAAGATTCAAGAGCCATGAATCCTCCTTTTTGCGGGAAGATAAACCAGCCAGTAAATCGGCTTGCGAGCGGCTCGGGTGCCAGCGTTTGCCATCCGTCCCGATAATCCAGCCGTGACCACAGTGCATGGCCGGGCTTTGCTTAACGAGCAGGGATGCGAAAGACGGTTCATTTTTCAACATAGCCACCTCACATGAGCCCGAAAGAAGCGCCGAGGCCGCTCACGGTATCAACCGCGCTTGCCATTGCAGGGTTAGCATGAAGCCGAGCCTGTAATGCGAGGGCGGAAAGCGACAGCATCCGAATGCCGGCATTAACACTTTCAATCATGTTGCTTTTACGAGCTGGCGTTAGGCGTTCTGTAGATACTGCGCCGCTCGCCAGTTCACCGAGCTCACTCATGGCGCGCATGACATAGGTTTGCAGTTTTTCTTTTGCCAGCTCGTTGACCGGCACACACGGCAGACAATGGATCTGAGCCAAAAAGCCATCGACGAGGGTCGAGTCTTCGGTCAGGTCTGTTAGCGTCCAAATTTCAACAGGGGTTAACTGGTGCGATTGCTCCGGGTTGAGTTTGTTGTAAAGCGTATGCGGCTTAATACCTGCCTTGATAGCAAGCTCTTTAACATTGTGGGTCTGAGCAAACTTCTGGCATGCGTCATTGAAGTGTGAATGTGAGGAAACGCGAAAATCTAACATGCTGCACCCTTATTATTCACTTAAAGTGAATTAAGCACCAATAACGAGTTGAAAGCGTGAATGACCTAACGATTTACGTAACTGCTCTTCTTTCCAGCGAGCGTAATAAATTCGTACAGGGCCACCGGCCTTCTTACAGCCTTTGCGGATTTTGCGTGGTTCGATTGGTACACACGGGTTATCGCCTGTCGTCCAGCGATAAACAGTACGTTCGGAAACCCCTTCCAGCTCTGCAAACTGCCGCAGAGACACAACGGGGGCTGGGATTTTGAAGATTGCGATTTCGGAAGCCATGTTGCATCATTCCCCTTTTGCCAATATTTGCCATTTGGTTGCCAAAGTTTGCCACTTTTTGCCACCATTGACAGTGATACTAATGCCAATTTTAGTATCGCGCAACAAAAGGATGCTAATTTTAATGTTAGATGCCAATTTTAATAACGAAGCGTTACTAAATCGGATATGCGAGGTTTATGGGTTTACTCAGAAAATCCAGTTAGCCAACCACTTTAAAATCGCCGCGAGCTCCTTACAAAACCGCTACACGCGCGGCAACATGTCATATGATTTTGCGGTTCATTGCGCCCTAGAAACAGGTGCAGACTTAAGATGGCTGATGACCGGCGAGGGAGATAAAAACCTTGCTTCTGAAGAATCTAACTCTTCTCAAGAACTACCTTTCTTCACTTTAAGTGAAGGTAATCTCAGCAACATTGGTTTTTTGAGTCTTGATATTCGCCTTTTTGGTAAACAACTCAAAAATGCAATCTGTATCAAAAGTGAAAATAGTAGCTACATAACCGAGAGAGATGCTCCTTTGGCTGATGGCCTATGGGCTGTTGACGTCGAAGGGGCTATTAGCTTGCGAGAGATAACAGTTTTACCAGGTAAAAAGCTTCATGTGGCTGGCGGCAAAATCCCATTTGAATGTGGAATTGATGACATAAAAATGATTGGGCGCGTCGTAGGTGTGTATAGCGAGGTTAATTAATGGCCGTTCGTAAAAATCCGGCGGGCGGTTGGATTTGCGAAATCTACCCAAACGGCGCTAAGGGCAAACGCATCAGAAGAAAATTCGCCACAAAAGGCGAGGCGTTAGCATACGAGCAATACACCGTACAGAACCCATGGCAAGAAGAGCAGGAAGACCGACGCACCTTAAAAGAGCTCGTTGATTCATGGTATAGCGCCCACGGCATTACTCTTAAAGATGGCTTAAAGAGACAGTTGGCTATGCACCATGCTTTTGAGTGTATGGGGGAACCACTTGCACGCGATTTCGATGCACAAATCTTTTCACGATATCGAGAAAAGAGATTGAAAGGCGACTATGCAAGGTCAAATAGAGTTAAAGAGGTATCCCCGCGCACATTGAATCTTGAGCTGGCATATTTCCGCGCAGTATTTAACGAGCTGAATCGGCTTGGCGAATGGAAGGGAGAGAATCCACTCAAGAACGTACGCCCTTTCCGTACTGAAGAGATGGAAATGGCCTGGCTAACTCACGATCAGATTGCATTACTCCTATCTGAGTGCAAACGACATGATAATCTCGACCTTGAAACCGTGGTTAGGATATGCCTTGCAACTGGCGCTCGATGGTCAGAAGCTGAGGGGCTTAAAAAATCTCAGCTATCGAAGTACAAAATCACATTCACAAATACTAAAGGCCGAAAAAACAGAACGGTACCAATAAGCCAAAAGCTTTACACCGTTTTGACAGAAGATAAAAGAGATATAAAAGGTCAGCTCTTTTGTGATTGCTACGGCGCATTTCGGTCTGCATTAGAAAGAACAGGCATTGAGTTACCCGCCGGTCAACTAACCCATGTTTTACGCCATACCTTCGCCAGTCACTTTATGATGAATGGTGGTAACATTTTAGTCCTGCAACGAGTCCTCGGGCATACGGATATAAAAATGACAATGCGTTATGCACACTTCGCCCCGGACCATTTAGAAGACGCTGTTAAGCTAAACCCACTGGCGATGAGTGGCGATGAAATGGCGGTGGAAGTGGCAAATGCTGGCAAGGATTTGGCAAACAATGGCAAAGTATGTCAATGATAAATAACGCAAAGTATTGATTTTCGGTTGATCTGGTAGGAACTCATAATCGCCTGGTCGCTGGTTCAAGTCCAGCAAGGGCCACCAAATCATTATTCACGTATCAGGAAGAGTTAAGGTTACAAGGGGGACTCGATGGCGGTCAATATTTCACGACTAACGCCATTTTAAAGAAGCAGTGCGGTAGGTAGTTTCGAATGAGGGCTGGTGTTTTGGTACGTGGCACGCCACTGCAATGTATTTATCCATCAGTACTCATTCAAAAGTACCTGGAAAAAATGCCCGCTATGCCAAGCGGGCAAATTGCTTACATGTGGAATTAAGTAATTAACGATAAAGCCAGAGTATTATCATTTATCATGCCTCTTCATTTAATCAGGTTAATTACTCAAATCACTGAACTATTCTCTGTTCGCTCACTGATGATAAGTGAAGTGTCACAACCACGATTTGTATGTGGACCAATGCCGTAGAGTAAGGATGAAATGTCTCTGCCACGCCTTAAACATCTACTACTGACTAGAACCGCCGTCGAATGCAGAAGAGTCTTGTGAGCATTACAGGAGTCTGGCTTTGGTCATTAATCAACGCTATTTAGATATAAATTTCTAACACTCAAAAAACGATTCTCACGAATAAATTATAACGGGTGGTTTTTATCATACAGTGAAATAACCTTTTGTTTATTAAATTTAACATTCCTGTGCTAAATTAATTAAAAGTGCCATGTATAGCATATGAAGCTGTTAATGCCAGCAATTGTCTCAAATGAGCGATTTTTTATAGTGACAAACAATAATAACATTAAAAATAGCCATGTAGACATTAACTGAGGAATAGACAATGTTAGTTAGTAAAAGCAACGAAATTAACACTAGCACATTTATAAATAGTGGAAGTTGTAATGAAAGAAAATCTTCTAAATCCATGGAGTTACTAGCTTATAGTATTATAAAATTAATTTGTAAAGAAGCTGCCTCAGGGACGTATAACGGTGCTCTTGAAATTTTACAAAAAATGATGTCTGAATGTAAATATCATGAAGGCAATGCTTTTGTCATTATGGGAGCCGGAGAACAATTAAAACGTATTAAATATGATGCTAATGAAAATAAATTAAAAGTATACAACGTACACTTTGATAATAATCAAGAGTTAGTTGCTGATGGTGAGCCTGACGTAGTATTTTTAAAAAAAACGGTGTGGGAAGACCTTCTCGTTAAACTAAAGCTGGAGAACAAAGAAAATGCGGTTTCTGAAATTAACCTGTCATCTAATAAAAATAATGTTGATCAGTTTATTGAATGCGCTAAGAGAAATGAACAGACCCTATTCGGCAATATAAGAAAAAGTGATTTTCATGTTGCTTCACTTCAGCCAGGTAGAACGCGTAGTGTTATTTCAGAAACGCCGCCAAATGACTGTATGGAATCACATAATTTATATGAAAACCACACAGATACGGTTTCAACTGTAACTAAAAATTCTCAGCAAGTTAAAGGTCACTATGGAGATAAGTTGAAAGAAATGCAGTTGTTCCTCAACCAGATGAGCAATGCACTTCAACAGGATTCATCTTTGTTAGAGTCAAAGGAACACACCATAGATATTCAAGAAAAAACGAATAAGTTTGTGCAGCATTTTCAGCGGGTATTATTTGATAAAAATGGAAGGTCATCAGAGTTTCTACTTAATTTTTATGAGTGTTGCTATAAGTTTTTACCAAGAGCGCAGCCTCAAGATAAAATCGATAGCTATAATTCAGCACTGCAAGCTTTTTCCATCTTTTGTTCATCTACGTTGACACATAATAATGTAGGGTTTAATTTCAAATTATTTCCAGAAGTCAAGCTGTCTGGAGGAGAGCTTGAAACGGTATTCAAATACAAAAATGGTAATTTTGTCTGGGAGATAGCCAGAATTAAAATTACTCTCCCAAAAGAAGAGGGTGGTTTATATAATTTACGTGGATTGGATTTTAAGGGATGCTTCTTTTCTGGACAGAACTTCAGTAACTATGATATTCAATATGTGAACTGGGGAACGTCATTGTTTGATCTTGATACTCCATGTATTTTTAATGCGCCTGCTTACAACAAGAGTAATGAAAAATCATTAGAACGCGTCAGCGAAAACGGTTTAAGTGGAGTCTTGTCTGATCGTAATAAAAAAATAAAACTAATCACGGGTGTGGCACCATTCGATGATATTTTATTTATGGATGATGACTTTGATGATAACTCCCCTGATGATGGTCCCGTTGAGAATAGTCCTGTTGTGAATAGTCCCCTTGTATGAAGTTCTAAAAGTAGTTTTCAATGATAAATAAATGGCTATTTTTACGAAGAGATAATAACGTAGATTGAAACAATATGTATTATTGATTAAGTAAATGGGGTTATTCTTCACACTACATCCATTTTAGTGTCACTACCAAAGAAAAAGGGGCTACGTTTTCATGTAACCCCTTGATTTATTTGGTGGGCTAGCAGTGACTGAATTGGTGCTGTAATTGGTTGAAATATTTCATCTAATGTCTGGTTCAACTTTCCTTAGCTGCCTGAAAGTTTTTTTGATATTACCCAGCAATAACAGCGTTACGGTGTACCACGCCTGACTGATGAACTGCGTGCTCAGAGTTACCACTTCAGCGCATAACCGTGGCAGCAGACCCGGACTGAAAAACTGCTCAGGACATTATCGGCAGGGTACGCACTGCTAGTCTGTAAACTGAACCGACTGGGGCGCAGTATGTGGCATCTTGTCGTGCTGTTGGAGGAGCTGTGCAAACGTGGTATTAACTTTCGTGCTCTGGCCCAATCTATATTTCCCCAACAATGGGGGGACGAATGCTGTAAAAGTAAAACAATCTGCGATCTCAAAGTTATTGTGTGATTTTTATGTGAGCAGAAGATATTCATCAGAAACGATTATGTAAATCATTTTATTTTTCCGACGGCTTCAATGTCGAAAGAAAAGAATACGCCGTATTTCCTGAAAAGATTGACTTTTTTATCCAATCATCCTTCAGCACAATGTCTTAAAAAAATGCCTCATTCTTATGCGGAATATCATCATTTCATCATGATGTCTTTGATGAGCGGTGAACACAATACACTTGCGCTGTCTCTTCAGGATGAATCCCCTGGTCTGGTGCCTGTGGGCTGATGTTGCAGCAAAGCTAAGGTCGCTTAAACGCTACTCAGTATTCACTTTTCAGAGGATGAAATTTATGAACAGGACCAGTCCCTATTATTTTCGCCGCTCAGTACTTTCCTTATTGATATCTGCCTTAATATATGCCCAGCCCGGGATGGCGGCCTTCACTACTAATGTTATTGGTGTGGTAAACGATGAGACTGTAGATGGCAACCAACGAGTAGATGAACGAGGTACAACAAATAACACTCATATTATCAACCATGGCCGGCAGGAGGTCTATGGTGGGATATCTAATAGTAGTATTATTGAAACTGGTGGCGAGCAACTAGTATCAATCCATGCCGATATTAACGGGCAAGCTAATAATACAACCATTAATGGAGGCAGACAGTCAATTGAGTACGGAGGAATTTCTACTGGCACGATAATCGAAAGTGGCAATCAATATGTTTATAAAGGTGGTACCAGCAATGACACGACAATTAAGGGCGGTACTTCACGCATAGAGGGGGGGACTGCAAATGGAACAATCATTGATGGTGGAGGCCAGTCAGTATCAACTCAGGGGCATGTTGACGGTACGACGATAAATAAGTCTGGTTATCAGGACATCACGCAAGGAAGTCTGGCGACGAACACAACCATAAATGGTGGGCGACAGTATGTTGAACAGAGCACAGTAGAAACAACCGCCATTAAAAATGGCGGTGAGCAAAGAGTATATGAGAGCCGTGCGCTGGACACGACGATTGAAGGCGGAACTCAGTCTCTGAATAGTAAGTCAACGGCAAAAAATACGCAGATCTATTCTGGTGGTACGCAAATTGTTGATAACACGAGCTCCTCGGATGTTATTGAAGTTTATTCCGGCGGCGTGCTTGATGTTAGAGGTGGTACGGCAACTAATATTACTCAGCACGATGGAGCCGCTTTAAAAGTAACGACTTACGATTTGACGGTGAGCGGTACGAATAGTGAAGGGGCATTCTCCATCCACAATAACGTGGCAGAGAATGTGTTGCTGGAAAACGGTGGTCATTTAGACATAAACGCATATGGTTCGGCAAATAAGACGATTATTAAAGATAAAGGAACAATGTCAGTTTTAACGAATGCTAAAGCTGATGCGACCCGAATAGATAATGGCGGCGTTATGGATGTTGCCGGAAACGCGACAAATACCATAATTAATGGTGGCACACAGAATATTAATAATCATGGTATTGCCACGGGCACCAATATCAACAGTGGAACGCAAAATATCAAGAGCGGCGGGAAAGCTGACACGACAAATATATCCTCTGGGAGCCGGCAGGTTGTTGAGAAAGATGGTACGGCAACTGGCAGCAATATTAGCGCCGGAGGCTCGCTGATTGTCTATACCGGCGGTATTGCACATGGGGTTAACCAGGAGACGGGCAGTGCTTTAGTTGCCAACACGGGCGCAGGGACTGATATCGAAGGATACAACAAGCTCTCTCACTTCACTATTACCGGAGGAGAGGCTAATTATGTTGTGCTGGAAAATACCGGCGAACTGACGGTAATGGCTAAAACCTCGGCGAAAAATACTACCATTGATGCTGGCGGTAAGCTGATTGTCCAGAAGGAGGCTAAAACAGATAGCACCAGACTTAATAATGGTGGCGTTCTGGAGGTTCAGGACGGTGGTGAGGCTAAGCATGTTGAGCAACAATCCGGCGGCGCATTAATTGCTTCCACGACCTCCGGAACACTTATCGAAGGAACCAACAGTTATGGTGATGCTTTCTACATCAGGAATTCAGAAGCTAAAAATGTAGTGCTGGAAAACGCTGGCTCATTAACAGTCGTCACTGGTTCCCGGGCAGTTGACACGATTATTAATGCCAACGGCAAAATGGATGTTTATGGAAAAGATGTTGGTACTGTACTTAATAGTGCTGGTACCCAAACAATATATGTCAGTGCCACTTCTGAAAAAGCAAATATCAAAGGTGGCAAGCAAACGGTATATGGTTTAGCCACTGAGGCAAATATCGAAAGTGGTGAACAAATTGTTGATGGTGGGTCAACAGACAAAACGCACATCAATGGCGGTACGCAAACCGTTCAGAATTATGGTAAGGCGATCAATACCGATATCGTCTCTGGCCTACAACAAATTATGGTAAACGGGACAGCGGAAGGTTCCATTATTAATGGCGGTTCACAGGTAGTTAATGAGGGCGGTCTGGCTGAAAACTCGGTGCTTAATGAAGGCGGCACTCTCGATGTGCGGGAGAAAGGCAGCGCAACGGGGATACAGCAAAGTAGCCAGGGCGCGTTGGTTGCAACCACCAGAGCGACGCGGGTCACAGGGACACGCGCTGATGGCGTCGCGTTCAGCATTGAGCAGGATGCGGCGAACAATATCCTGCTGGCAGATGGCGGCGTGTTAACCGTGGAGTCAGACACCACTTCCGCCAAAACACAGGTCAATGCGGGCGGGCGGGAGATCGTCAAAACAAAAGCCACTGCGACAGGCACGACGCTCACCGGCGGCGAACAAATCGTCGAGGGGGTGGCGAATGAGACAACGATTAACGACGGCGGAATACAAACAGTTTCGGCTAACGGTGAGGCAGTAAAAACAACGATTAATGAAGGCGGTACGCTGACAGTCAACGATAATGGCAAAGCGACAGATATCATCCAGAACAGCGGTGCCGCTCTCCAGACGAGCACGGCTAACGGTATTGAAATCAGCGGTACTCACCAGTACGGCACCTTTTCCATTGCCGGAAATTTAGCGACCAATGTGCTGCTGGAAAATGGCGGTAATTTATTGGTATTAGCAGGTACCGAAGCTCGCGATTCCACGGTTGGCAACGGTGGGGCAATGCAAAACCTGGGTCAGGACTTCGCCACAAAGGTTAATTCCGGTGGGCAATATACCCTTGGTCGGTCAAAAGATGAGTTTCAGGCTCTGGCCCGGGCAGAAGATCTACTGATCGCTGGCGGGACGGCAATCGTCTACGCAGGTACGCTGGCGGATGCATCGGTCAGTGGCGCGACAGGAAGCCTGTCGTTAATGACGCCACGGGATAATGTTACGCCAGTTAAACTCGAAGGGGCGATCCGGATTACCGATAGCGCGACATTCACTATCGGCAATGGCGTTGATACGACGCTTGCCGACCTGACGGCTGCCAGCCGGGGCAGTGTCTGGCTTAACAGCAATAATTCCTGTGCAGGCACCAGCAACTGCGAATATAGAGTAAACAGTTTACTCCTCAACGACGGTGATGTTTATTTATCAGCACAAACAGCAGCGCCTGCCACAACTAACGGTATCTACAATACGCTGACCACCAGTGAACTTTCCGGCAGCGGTAATTTCTACCTGCATACCAACGTTGCAGGCTCCCGGGGCGATCAACTGGTCGTCAACAACAACGCCACTGGCAATTTTAAAATCTTTGTTCAGGATACCGGCGTCAGCCCTCAGTCTGACGACGCGATGACGCTGGTGAAAACAGGGGGAGGGGATGCTTCGTTTACGCTGGGTAATACCGGCGGTTTCGTTGATCTTGGGACCTATGAGTATGTCCTGAAAAGCGACGGCAACAGCAACTGGAACCTGACCAATGATGTCAAACCCAACCCGGACCCCAACCCAAATCCGAAACCGGATCCAAAACCAGACCCAAAACCGGATCCGAAACCAGACCCGACTCCCGCTCCAACGCCGACACCCGTCCCGGAGAAACGCATCACGCCTTCTACAGCAGCCGTACTCAATATGGCAGCAACATTACCGTTGGTCTTTGATGCTGAGCTAAACAGTATTCGCGAGCGGTTGAACATAATGAAAGCGAGTCCACACAACAATAATGTCTGGGGGACGACGTATAACACCCGTAATAATGTCACCACCGATGCGGGTGCCGGGTTTGAGCAGACGCTGACCGGAATGACGGTGGGGATCGATAGCCGTAATGATATTCCTGAGGGGATTGCGACGCTGGGCGCTTTTATGGGTTATTCCCATTCACATATTGGTTTTGATCGTGGAGGACATGGCAGTGTGGCCAGTTATTCTCTGGGGGGCTATGCCAGCTGGGAACATGAAAGTGGTTTCTATCTGGACGGTATCGTGAAGCTGAACCGCTTTGAAAGTAACGTAGCCGGTAAAATGAGCAGCGGTGGAGCCGCCAACGGCAGTTATCGCAGCAACGGGCTGGGCGGTCACATTGAAACCGGGATGCGATTTACGGATGGTAACTGGAACCTGACGCCGTATGCATCGTTAACGGGGTTCACCGCTGATAACCCCGAATATCATTTATCCAATGGCATGGAATCGAAATCAGTCGATACCCGCAGTATATATCGTGAACTGGGCGCAACGCTGAGTTACAACATGCGTCTGGGGAACGGTATGGAAATTGAGCCGTGGCTGAAGGCGGCTGTGCGCAAAGAATTTGTCGATGATAACCGGGTGAAGGTGAATAATGACGGTAATTTCGTCAATGATTTGTCGGGCAGACGTGGAATATACCAGGCAGGTATTAAAGCCTCATTCAGCAGTACGTTAAGCGGACATCTCGGGGTGGGGTATAGCCATGGTGCCGGTGTGGAATCCCCGTGGAACGCGGTGGCTGGTGCGAACTGGTCGTTCTGACCATCAACGAAAAAGCCCACATCTGTGGGCTTTCATATCACCAAGAGCCGCGGCTCCTTTGCGTATCCTTTTATGTCTCCTCACCGTCTGGTCGGTGTCTTGCTGAGACTTCTAACTTCCTGTTTTTGTTGGTGTTGTCCTTGCACCGTCCAATCATGATTGGTGGAGCTGGCGGGAGTTGAACCCGCGTCCGAAATTCCTACGTCCTCGGTACTACATGCTTAGTCAGTCTTTACATTCGCTTGCCAGCTGCGGACGGACACGCCACTAACAAACTAGCCTGATTAAGTTTTAACGCTTCAACCCCAGGCAGGGCTTCCACGCGATCTCTTTTGGGTTTGACCTCTCTTGATCCCCGTCCTAAGAGCGGAGGCTAGGGAGAGAGGGCTCTAAGCAGGTTATTAAGCTGCTAAAGCGTAGTTTTCGTCGTTTGCGACTATTTTTTGCGGCTTTTTACGAGGCCAACCGCCCCTCGGCATGCACCTTGGGTTTCGCAAATCCCGTCGAATCCAGAATCAGCCCCAATGTGTAACGGTAAGTATACCAGATTCATGAGTGCCATGACCAGCCTCAATGGCGTTATCGTTAAAGATTTAGCACCCATGTAGCCTGATTTTTATTCGATTAAGCAATGGGATGGCAACATTTGTGTCGGATGTGATAGCCAATAAGATGTTCATTCGCGCCGCCGGAGAGGGAGGCGCGGTGAGGAACTGGTCAATAATTGGAGTGCAGGTTTAACGGTGGGCGTTTTTCATGATACGCGCTTTATCCACCTGCCATTCGCGCTCTTTGATATCTGAACGTTTATCGTGCTGTTTCTTACCTTTGGCGACGCCGATTTTCACTTTGCACCAGGCATTTTTCCAGTACAGGGCGAGCGCCACTACGGTATAGCCTTCTCGATTGACGCGACCGTACAATGAGTCCAGTTCGCGCTGGTTGAGAAGTAACTTGCGGGTACGGGTAGGATCGCACACCACATGCGTGGAGGCCACAGCCATTGGCGTGATGTTAGCGCCAAACAGAAATGCCTCTCCGTCACGCAGAAGGACGTAGCTGTCGCTGATATTGGCTTTTCCTGCGCGCAGGGATTTAACCTCCCAGCCTTGCAGGGCAAGTCCCGCCTCGAACTCTTCTTCGATAAAGTATTCGTGCCGGGCGCGCTTGTTAAGCGCGATGGTCGCTGAACCAGGTTTATGTGCTTTTTTCTTCGTCATAAGCGTCGTGAATCATCGGTAATCTGAAATCGAAAACACCCCATATCAATCCTGCGGGGGACAAGGCTCTATCTTAGCATGAACCCGATGTTACCCAGCGCCGGGATAGCGTTTTTTTTACAGCAGGATAAATGATATTATTTGTTGGATTTTTGTTGATGGAAATTGTTATGCCTCAGATTAGCCGGACCGCACTGGTACCCTACAGCGCGGAGCAAATGTATCAGTTAGTGAATGACGTTCAGTCTTATCCTCAGTTTTTGCCGGGTTGTACCGGAAGTCGGATTCTGGAGTCCACTCCTGGGCAGATGACTGCGGCGGTAGATGTCTCTAAGGCTGGGATCAGCAAAACGTTTACTACCCGCAACCAGTTGACCAGTAACCAAAGTATTCTTATGAATCTGGTGGATGGGCCGTTCAAGAAATTGATCGGTGGATGGAAGTTTACGCCGCTGAGCCAGGAGGCGTGTCGTATCGAGTTTCATCTCGATTTTGAGTTTACCAATAAGTTGATTGAACTCGCCTTTGGTCGCGTGTTTAAAGAGCTGGCGGCTAATATGGTCCAGGCTTTTACGGTTCGTGCGAAAGAGGTTTACAGTGCCAGGTAAAATTGCCGTTGAGGTGGCTTATGCGCTACCTGAGAAGCAGTACCTGCAGCGCGTGACGCTGCAGGAGGGAGCGACGGTTGAAGAAGCTATTCGCGCCAGTGGCTTGCTGGAATTGCGTACCGATATCGATTTAACTAAAAACAAAGTCGGCATTTATAGCCGTCCGGCAAAACTGAGCGATAGTGTGCATGATGGCGATCGGGTGGAGATTTATCGCCCTCTCATTGCCGATCCGAAAGAGCTGCGCAGGCAACGAGCAGAAAAATCAGCGAATAAATAACAGACAGAAAAAAGGTGCTCATTGAGCACCTTTTTTAACGTCTTTGAGAGCAACTTTATTATTAGTTACCACTCAGCGCAGGTTTGTTATCAATGTTGGTCAACACACCGCTACTGTTAAAGGTCAGCGTCAGCGTTTGCTGCGTTACACCTTCATGACCTGGTTGCTGGCGGAAGACATAGAACCAGGTATTCGTACCAAATGGATCGGACATCAACGGTGTACCCAATGCGTACGCAACTTGTTGTTGCGTCATGCCAACGCGTATTTTGGATACGTCGTTAGCGGTCAGATAATTCCCCTGGTTGATGTCAGGACGGTAAACCACTCGCTCCAGAGTGGAACAGCCTGCGGTCAACATCAATAGTACTGCTGCTGCAGCAGTCAGCGTTTTACAGCGCATAGTGATTTGATTCCTTTTCGGGCCCGAGCAGTACGTGGCTCATCTGTAATATGCCGATGATAATAGACCTTTCATCACTTTAAAACCTTTTGCTTTCCGGTCCTACGGCGTTTTGCTGTTTACTCTGACCGTGAAGCAGGAAAAAAGTTTACGCCGCAAGCAGTTCTTTCGCATTCGCCAGTGTGTTACGTGTGACTTCACTGCCACCAAGCAGGCGCGCCAGCTCTTGTAACCGCGCTTTTTTATCCAGGGATTGCATGTGTGTTTCTGTCATCGCACCATCGGTTTCTTTGCTGACAAAATAGTGTTGATGACCACATCCCGCGACTTGTGGCAGGTGGGTAACACACATCACCTGAGTTGATTCGCCAAGTTGACGCAGCAGTTTGCCGACAACTGCCGCTGTTGGACCGCTAATCCCTACATCCACTTCATCAAAAATCAGTGCCGGGGTTTCCATTTTACGCGCCGTGATGACCTGAATTGCCAATGCGATGCGTGACAATTCACCACCGGATGCGACTTTGGCAATAGGCTGCATTGGCTGACCTGGGTTGGTGGTTACCCGAAACTCAATACGATCGGCACCGTCAGCGCCCAGGTGATGCTCGTCAAATTTAACATCGATCGTAAACTGCCCATGCGGCATTGAGAGCGCATGCATACTGTCGGTGATCAGCTGTGCCAACTCATTTGCATAATGCTGGCGTTGCAGGTGTAATGCGTGCGCGGTTTCCAGTGCCTGCTGATGATGTTTCGTTACCGCCAGCGCGAGCGTTTCTTGTGAGTCGGCCTGATCGTCCAGTTGCTGCTGTTCTTCCAGTAGCGACTGGTAATACTGTGGCAATGCCTCAGGGCTGACGTGATGTTTACGTGCCAGCGAAATCTGTTTTGAGATGCGCTGTTCAAGTTCAAACAGTCGGTTGGGATCGAGATCCAGACGATCGCAGTAGTGGCGCAGTTCATCGCTGGCTTCAGCAATCTGGATGGTAGCTTCTTCCAGCATATCAAGTACGCCGGACAGTTTGCTGTCCATGCCAATCAATTCGCTCACCAGTTGTTTAGCCGTGTAAAGCTGACTTTGCAGGTTTGCGTCTTCACCGTCGGCCATTACTGCCAATGCATTCTGGCTGGTAGTCAGCAATTGACCGCTGTTCGCCAGACGTTTGTACTCTTCGTCGATTTGCTCAAACTCTCCGGGCTGCGGATTAAATTCGTTAAGTTCTTTTAATTGGTATTGCAGCAGTTCCGCACGGGCGGCGCGTTCCTGACTTAACTGTTGATGATGTGCGAGGTCACGGCAGCTTTGATGCCACAACTGATAACGTGCGGTCATTTCCTGGAGCAGAGAGGTTTCATTGGCATAGCCATCAAGCAGGAATTTTTGGTGCTCGGGTTTGGTGAGTAACTGATGGGCGTGCTGACCATGGATCTGAATCAACAACTGGCCCAGTTCGCGAAGTTGTGACAGAGGAACAGCTGTACCGTTGATAAAACCTCGTGAGCGACCATCGCTACTGATTACGCGACGAAGCAAACATTCATGACCGTCTTCAAGCTGGTTTTCTTCCAGCCAGCGCAGGGCCGCTGGCGTATCTTTCAGAGAAAAACGGGCGCACAGGTCGGCACGAGCAGCGCCGGTACGCACCATGTCGGCTTCAGCGCGACCACCGAGACAAAGGCCGAGGGCATCTATTGCAATAGATTTACCCGCGCCGGTCTCGCCAGTTATTACGGTCATGCCGCTATGAAAATCAATCTCAAGCTCACGAACGATAGCAAAGTTGCTGATGGTCAGTTGTGCCAACATAGTTGTTTTCCTGTATGAAAAACCATTACTGTTATTGTGTACAGTATAAACTGGTTTTATATACAGTAAAGAGGCTGGCGTAAAATTAGAATAATTTTTTTGACCAGCCGAGCTTGGTGCTTAATGTATTGAAATAACTGTAATCTTTCGGATGAATCAGATTCAGATGGTAATCACAGCGACGAATCAGGACATCTTCACCTTCCTGAATCGGCAGTGCTATCTGGCTGTCGCAACTGATTTCCAGGTCGTTACGGCGATGCGAAAAACGCAGACGGATCGTGCTGCTGCTGTTTATCACCAGCGGTCGCGCTGACAACGTATGCGGGAACATGGGCACCAGGGTAATCGCATCCAGAGAGGGTGTCAGAATAGGACCGCCCGCAGAGAGGGAATAGGCGGTGGAGCCTGTTGGCGTCGAAATAATCAGGCCATCAGAACGCTGAGAAAACGCAAAGATCTCGTCGATATACACTTCGAACTCAATCATATGCGCCACTTTGCCAGGATGAAGTACCACTTCGTTAATCGCCGTGCTGATGCGTTTCTGGCAATCTTGCTGACAAACTTGCGCTTCCAGCAAAAAACGTTTCTCGCTGATGTAGTGGCCTTCCAGCACATCGGCTAATTGTTGCTGGGCGTTATCGGGATCAAGGTCGGTCAGGAAACCCAGGTTGCCACGGTTGATTCCAATAACTTTAATATCGTAACGGGCGAGTGTGCGTGCCGCGCCCAGCATATTACCGTCGCCACCAACGACTACCGCGAGATCAGCCAGTTGCCCAATCTCCGCGAGCGTGCCAGTTTTCACATTCTTCAGTTGCAGTTCGTGAGCGATTTGCTGCTCAACGATGACCTCGTAACCTTTTGTGTACAGCCAGCGGTAGAGCATTTCATGTGTTGTCAGTGCAGTGGGGTGCCGTGGGTGTCCCACAATGCCAATACACTTGAAATGATTATTCATTTTTCCGAGGTCCTTGTTGCGAAGATTGATGACAATGTGAGTGCTTCCCTTGAAACCCTGAAACTGATCCCCATAATAAGCGAAGTTAGCGAGATGAATGCGAAAAAAACGCGGAGAAATTCATGAGTAGTAAAGAACAGAAAACGCCTGAGGGGCAAGCCCCGGAAGAAATTATCATGGATCAGCACGAAGAGATTGAGGCAGTTGAGCCAGAAGCTTCTGCTGAGCAGGTGGATCCGCGCGATGAAAAAATTGCGAATCTCGAAGCTCAGCTGGCTGAAGCCCAGACCCGTGAACGTGACGGCATTTTGCGTGTAAAAGCCGAAATGGAAAACCTGCGTCGTCGTACTGAACTGGATATTGAAAAAGCCCACAAATTCGCGCTGGAGAAATTCATCAACGAATTGCTGCCGGTGATTGATAGCCTGGATCGTGCGCTGGAAGTGGCTGATAAAGCTAACCCGGATATGTCTGCGATGGTTGAAGGCATTGAGCTGACGCTGAAGTCGATGCTGGATGTTGTGCGTAAGTTTGGTGTCGAAGTGATCGCCGAAACTAACGTGCCGCTGGACCCGAATGTGCATCAGGCTATCGCAATGGTGGAATCTGATGACGTTGCGCCAGGTAACGTACTGGGCATTATGCAGAAGGGTTATACGCTGAATGGTCGTACGATTCGTGCGGCGATGGTAACTGTAGCGAAAGCAAAAGCGTAATTTCTGTTTTCGTAATAATTCACGGCCCTGCATGCGAATGCAGGGCCGTTTTCGTTACTCCGCCACACTCTCGCGCAGCGGTTTCACAGGAAAAACTTTTACCTGCTTAATCATATTGTCCTGTACGTCGAGAATATCAATATCGTACTCGCCAATACGCACGCGGGTGCCTGCGACAGGGATCTCTTCCAGTGCCTCAAGAATGACGCCATTAACCGTGCGGGCATCATCTTCCGGTAGATGCCAGTTAAAGGCTTTGTTGATTTCCCGCACGTTGGCAGTGCCATCAATAATCACCGAACCGTCGTTTTGCGGAGTGACTTCTTCGGCAAGTGTTGGCGACATCGACGTGGTGAAATCACCAACTATCTCTTCCAGAATATCTTCAACCGTCACCAGCCCCTGAATGTCTCCATATTCGTTGACGACCAGGCCGACTTTCTTTTTGTTGCGCTGAAACTTCACCAACTGCGTGCTGAGGGGCGTACCTTCCGGGACAAAATAGATCTCGTCCGCGGCGCGCAGCATGGTTTCTTTGGTGAACTCTTTTTTCTCCGACATCAACCGCCAGGCTTCACGTACTCGCAGCATACTGATGGCGTCGTCCAGCGAATCACGGTAGAGCACGATGCGCCCGTGAGGTGAGTGGGATAGTTGGCGCAGAATCGATTTCCAGTCATCGTTGATATCAATACCGATAATTTCACTGCGCGGCACCATGATGTCATCAACGGTCATCTTTTCCAGATCGAGCACAGACAGCAGCATATCCTGATTGCGACGGGAAATTTGTGAGCGCGACTCATGCACGATAGTGCGCAACTCTTCTTTGCTCAAAGAGCCGCTAACCACGATATCGGTTTTGATACCCATCATGCGCATCAGCATACGGGTGATAGCATTCAGCAACCAGACCAGCGGCATCATCAAAATTTGCAGCGGAGCCAGCAGAAAACTACTCGGATAAGCGACTTTTTCCGGGTACAGCGCGGCAATGGTTTTCGGCAATACCTCAGCAAAAACCAGTACGACAAAAGTCAGCACACCAGTCGCAATTGCCACGCCCGCATCGCCGTACAAACGCATCCCAACAATAGTGCCGAGCGCGGAGGCAAGAATATTGACCAGGTTATTGCCGATTAATACCAGGCTTATCAGGCGGTCTGGCTTACGCAGCAATTTTTCGACGCGCTTGGCCGAGCGATTACCCTGTTTCGCCATATGTCGCAGACGATAGCGGTTGAGGGTCATCATTCCGGTTTCGGACCCGGAAAAATAGGCTGAAATGACCACCATGATGATCAGAATAATGATCAACGTAGTAGTAGAAATGTGTTCCAGGGGAAACTCCTTTTCTGGGTTTAGCTGATTAACTGCTGGACAATTCGGCTGCCGAAGTAGGCCAGTGTCAGAATGACTGCACCCGCAACGTTAAACCAGACGACGCGACGTCCACGCCATCCTTCATGATAATGTCCCCACAGCAGCACAATATAGACAAACCACGCCACGATAGAGAGCACGGCCTTGTCGATATTTTCCATGCTAAATAAGTTGTGCATGTAGAACAGGCCAGTGCAAAGCGTGAGCGTTAGCAGCACCACGCCAATCTGCGTGATGTGGAACATTTTACGCTCGATACTCATTAATGGCGGCATTTCCTGGTTAAACGCCAGCTTCTTGTTCTTCAGTTGGTAATCAATCCACGCCAGTTGCAGCGCGTACAGGGCGGCGATAATCAGCGTGGCATAGGAAAAGAGCGATAAGCCAATGTGCACCAGCATCCCAGGCGTTGCTTCCAGATGAGTGATGTATTCATTGGGCATGAAGGTCGCCAGCGCCAGGTTGATAAGCGCAAAGGCATAGACAATGGGTAGCAGCAACCAGCCACGATTGCGAGAAGCCACAATGGTCATTACCGTACAGATCATCAAACTGACCAATGAACCAACGTTCAGCAGGCTGAGGTTTTGTCCGCTATCACCGTCGGGCAGGATGCGGGCTTCCAGAGCGATTGCGTGGCAGACCAGCGCAATGACCGCAGAAATAATAGCCATGCGCCGCCAGCCGCCGTTTTTTTGCAGCAGACCGGGAACAATCAGCGCAAGACTGACGGAGTAGGCGACAAGCGCGAGCAGAGCAAAAACGGGCATAGTGATGTCGACAGTTTGAGCAATAAGAAAGAGAAGCAGTATAGCGTCAGGTGAACGCTGCTCCAACCGTTGCATAACAACAAAGACGCCTTCATGTTATACTGCGGCAAAATACTGATGATGTGTCGCGATTGCGGCCAACCGTTTCCACCCCAGGCGAGAGACAATGTTTGATAATTTAACCGATCGTTTGTCGCGCACGCTGCGCAATATCAGTGGCCGTGGACGCCTCACTGAAGACAACGTAAAAGATACGCTGCGCGAAGTGCGCATGGCGCTGCTGGAGGCGGACGTCGCTCTGCCGGTAGTGCGTGAGTTTATCAATCGCGTAAAAGAGAAAGCGGTTGGTCATGAAGTTAATAAGAGCCTGACGCCGGGGCAGGAGTTCGTCAAAATCGTCCGTAACGAACTGGTTGCGGCGATGGGCGAAGAGAACCAGACCCTGAACCTGGCTGCGCAACCGCCTGCGGTCGTGCTGATGGCAGGCCTGCAAGGTGCCGGTAAAACAACCAGCGTTGGTAAACTCGGTAAGTTCCTGCGCGAGAAGCACAAGAAGAAAGTGCTGGTGGTTTCTGCCGACGTCTATCGCCCGGCGGCAATCAAACAGCTTGAGACGCTGGCTGAGCAGGTGGGCGTTGATTTCTTCCCTTCTGATGTTGGTCAGAAGCCGGTTGATATTGTTAACGCGGCGTTGAAAGAAGCCAAACTGAAATTCTACGACGTGCTGCTGGTGGATACCGCTGGTCGTCTGCACGTTGACGAAGCGATGATGGACGAGATCAAACAAGTCCATGCGTCGATTAACCCGGTTGAAACCCTGTTTGTGGTTGACGCCATGACCGGTCAGGATGCGGCCAATACGGCAAAAGCATTTAATGAAGCGTTACCGCTTACCGGCGTAGTGTTGACCAAAGTGGACGGCGATGCCCGCGGCGGTGCGGCGCTCTCTATTCGTCACATCACTGGCAAACCGATCAAGTTCCTCGGTGTTGGCGAGAAAACTGAGGCGCTGGAGCCGTTCCATCCGGACCGCATCGCGTCGCGTATTCTCGGCATGGGCGACGTACTGTCGCTGATCGAAGATATCGAAAGCAAAGTTGACCGCGCGCAGGCAGAGAAATTAGCCAGCAAGCTGAAAAAAGGCGACGGCTTCGATCTCAACGACTTCCTTGAGCAGCTGCGGCAGATGAAAAATATGGGCGGCATGGCCAGCTTGATGGGCAAACTGCCGGGCATGGGGCAGATCCCGGATAACGTCAAGTCGCAGATGGACGATAAAGTGCTGGTGCGTATGGAAGCCATCATCAACTCAATGACGATGAAAGAGCGCGCTAAGCCAGAAATCATCAAAGGTTCACGTAAGCGTCGTATCGCCGCCGGTTGCGGGATGCAGGTACAGGACGTTAACCGCCTTCTGAAGCAGTTCGACGACATGCAGCGCATGATGAAGAAAATGAAGAAGGGCGGAATGGCGAAGATGATGAGAAGCATGAAAGGGATGATGCCGCCGGGATTTCCTGGTCGCTAATCGGCCTGGCTTGTTTGCCATTTTGGCACCGGGGTGTGCTCGTCATCCTCACGTACTGCGTGTACGCTCCGGTGACTGCGCGCACTCCGGCACCAAACTGGCTGCACCGCCGACGGCCTTTTACAGCAGAGTTAGCAACTGTTGATTGCAATTTCCGCAAAAATGAGTAAAATTTTCGGGCTTTTAATATGACACCGGACTCCGTTCCTCGATGGGGTCCGGTTGTTTTATTCACACAAGAGGATGTTATGGTAACTATTCGTTTAGCACGTCACGGCGCTAAAAAGCGTCCGTTCTACCAGGTTGTTGTCGCTGACAGCCGTAATGCACGCAACGGTCGCTTCATCGAGCGCGTTGGTTTCTTCAACCCAATCGCTAGCGAAAAAGAAGAAGGCACTCGCCTGGATCTGGATCGCATCGCTCACTGGGTTGGCCAGGGCGCAACTATTTCTGATCGCGTTGCTGCGCTGATCAAAGAAGTAAACAAAGCAGCTTAATCTGTCACGGTGGTCATGATGAGCAAACAACTCACCGCGCAAGCACCTGTTGATCCCATCGTTTTGGGAAAAATGGGTTCGTCTTACGGTATTCGTGGGTGGCTCAGAGTGTTTTCTTCCACCGAAGACGCCGAAAGCATTTTTGACTATCAGCCCTGGTTTATCCAGAAGGCGGGTCAGTGGCAGCAAGTCCAGCTGGAAAGCTGGAAGCACCACAATCAGGACATGATCATCAAGCTGAAAGGCGTTGACGATCGTGATGCGGCGAACCTACTGACGAATTGTGAAATTGTCGTGGATTCATCGCAGCTGCCTCAGCTTGAAGAGGGTGACTACTACTGGAAAGACCTGATGGGCTGCCAGGTAGTAACCACTGAAGGCTACGATCTCGGTAAAGTCGTCGATATGATGGAAACCGGATCTAATGATGTTCTCGTCATTAAGGCAAACCTGAAAGATGCGTTTGGTATCAAGGAACGTCTCGTACCGTTCCTCGATGGGCAGGTTATCAAGAAAGTCGATCTCACTACTCGTTCAATCGAAGTAGATTGGGATCCTGGTTTTTAAACCACCGGATAAACGGTAAAAGACGGCGCTATGTGGATTGGCATAATTAGCCTGTTTCCTGAAATGTTCCGCGCAATTACCGATTACGGGGTAACTGGCCGGGCAGTTAAAAATGGCCTGCTGAGCATCCAGAGCTGGAGTCCTCGCGACTTCACGCATGACCGGCACCGTACCGTGGACGATCGTCCTTACGGCGGCGGACCGGGGATGTTAATGATGGTGCAACCTTTGCGGGACGCCATTCATGCAGCAAAAGCCGCGGCGGGTGAAGGCGCAAAGGTGATTTATCTGTCACCACAGGGACGCAAGCTTGATCAAGCGGGCGTCAGCGAACTGGCAACGAATCAAAAATTGATTCTGGTGTGCGGTCGCTACGAAGGTATAGATGAGCGCGTGATCCAAACCGAAATTGACGAAGAATGGTCAATCGGCGATTACGTTCTCAGTGGTGGTGAGTTACCAGCAATGACGCTGATTGACTCCGTTTCCCGGTTTATTCCGGGAGTACTGGGACATGAAGCCTCGGCAACGGAAGATTCCTTTGCTGAAGGATTGCTGGATTGCCCGCACTATACGCGGCCTGAGGTGTTAGAAGGGATGGAAGTTCCGTCAGTGTTACTGTCGGGCAACCATGCCGAGATACGTCGCTGGCGTTTGAAACAGTCGCTGGGCCGTACCTGGCTTAGAAGACCTGAACTTCTGGAAAACCTGGCTCTGACTGAAGAGCAAGCAAGGTTGCTGGCGGAGTTCAAAACGGAACACGCACAACAGCAACATAAACATGATGGGATGGCGTAAGCCCCCGAGATATCAGTTTACCCAGGATAAGAGATTAAATTATGAGCAACATTATTAAGCAACTTGAACAAGAGCAGATGAAGCAGGACGTACCTTCCTTCCGTCCGGGTGATACCGTGGAAGTGAAAGTATGGGTTGTTGAAGGTTCCAAAAAACGTCTGCAGGCATTCGAGGGCGTGGTTATCGCTATTCGTAACCGCGGTCTGCACTCTGCATTCACTGTTCGTAAAATTTCCAACGGCGAAGGCGTTGAGCGTGTCTTCCAGACTCACTCTCCGGTAGTTGACAGCATTTCTGTCAAACGTCGTGGTGCTGTTCGTAAAGCTAAACTGTACTACCTGCGTGAGCGTACTGGTAAGGCTGCTCGTATCAAAGAGCGTCTTAACTAAGATTTCGCTTAAGCGACATCCTGTTAAGAAGGGCTGGCCAATTGGCTGGCCCTTTTTTTGTCTGTTTGCTCGTGTTTTAAGGGGTTGTAATCACCACTGCGACGCGGCGGTTCTCGGCGCGGCCCTGGGCGGTCTTGTTACTGGCTATGGGATATTTTTTTCCTAAACCCTGTGTGGTGAGATTGCTGCGTGGAATTTTTCCACCCATAGCCCATGCATCGGCCACGACATTCGCCCGTTTCAATGATAAGCCTTCGTTGTAACTGTCTTCACCATAGTTATCGGTGTGTCCATCCATACGGGCATGTGTTAGCCCTGTCGAGGCCAATTTGGCTGCCATGGTTTGGATCTGTTGCTGGCTTTCCGGGAGCAATTTGTAGTCATTTTTTGCGAACAGAATGGCATCTGATAAGCCCAGCGACCAGTCGCCGGCGGATTCAGTAAATCCATAAGATTGCATAGCGACGACTTGCTCAGGAGTAAACTTTCCCTGAGGGGACTGGCAGCCAGTCAGTACTAGCGAGGTGAAAATCAGGGGTGCTACCAGGTGCTTTATCATATCGATATATCCTTGTTATCTCACCAGCTTTTCGGCACGCTGGTGTTTGGCCTGATACATATTGTGATCGGCCAGCTCTTGTAATTTTTCCGCAGAAGCGTGCGCAATGGTCATTGCGTAACCAATGCTTAATGTCATGGTGGTCTGATGGCCATTATGAAGATCAAACGGGCGATTAAAGATTTGTGTCAGTGCTGAGCATATCTGCTGCACTTCAGATTCCGACTGTACATCATAGAGCACCATCGCGAATTCATCGCCGCCCAGGCGGTATGCTTTATGTTGCAGCCCGCCAAATTCAGCTAACCGTTTTGCGATTTCAATCAAGACTCTATCGCCCGTCGCATGACCCCAGGTATCATTGATATATTTGAAATTATCGCCATCAAGAAATAGTAACGCCGACGTTTTTCGGGCATCGGAACTGTTCATCAACGTGTTGATACCGCTACGAAACGCTGCGCGGTTAGCCAGCCCGGTTAATGGGTCATGTAGTGCGGTACGTAGAAGCTGCGCATTTTTGGCCTGTAAACGAAGCTGCCACTCTTCCATTTCATCCAGCAGACTGTTGAAGTCGAGAGCGAAGCGGTGAAACTCTGCGATACGTTCTTCCGAAACTCGTCGGGAAAAATTGCGGTTGGAACGCACATCATGTACGACATCGGTGATGTTTTTTAACGCTTCAACCAGACCCTTGTGCAAATGGCGGGTGAGGGTAATTGCGATGCCTGATGCCAGCAGAATGCAGGCGGTCAGGACAGCGAGCGAAAACCAGATGAAATGGCTGATTGAACTGTCGCGAGCGGTTAAGCGAACTTCGCCAATGGTTTCACCATTGTGACGAATCGGCTGAACGATGGGGGCAGGGAAGAGCCAGTGGCTTATGAAATTACTGAAAGTATCGCCTGGATCCTTACGGGTGTAATGCCAGGATGCCAGAATATTTTGCTGCTTATCACGCACTTCTGCAGTTGAAAATTGGCCTTGCTGCCCCAGCGCTGCCAGTGTTTCAGTTGCTGCAGAGCCATCGGCAAAAACGACCGCTGCTTCCAGACTGTAAGTCATTGTTGCTGCTGTCAGTGCCAGGTTTTTTTGCGCGTACTGTTTCAGGGTCAGCACCGAGGTCACGGAAAGCAGCAACCAGATCAGCATCATAGTGATAAATATGCTGGTCATACTGATGTTGCGTAATGCTCTTTTAAACGTGGGGCGCTTATTAAGAGAATTATCGTTATCCATCATTTTTCTTCCGTGCGAGCATTAAGACATCCGGGTTGACCTTTACTCCGCTACGCGATAAGGCATCCAGGTTTACGGCAAATCTGACGTCATTATTGTGGATGATCAGACAAAAGGCGCTACCAATAATGCACTCGGTATTTTGTTCGGCAATTAATAATAACGCCCTTGACGGATATTGTTCGGTTAATTCCATCTGGAATGTCGGTGACTCGTTGCCAAAATAAAAACCATTGCAGCCTGAAATCATCGCCTCTTGTTGAGTGTGAATGATGACAGGCAGATAAGGCAAAGATGTCGCGGCATTCTCTTGTAGGGCGGTACTAAAACGTGAAGATGAAAAGATACATAACTTTGGTGGCCCTGATAGCGCAGGCCAGCGGGTGTAACTGACAATACCGGAAACCATCATACGCACGTTTTTCGCAACGTCAGAAGGTTCCTGAGCGAGTATTGGTGCTCCCGTCAGCAGGAGAATCAGCAGTAAGAACAGTCGGTGAGAAAAACGCATTCAGGGATCCTCACCATCTTCGCTCGAAATGCATCGATATTTTTTCAGAATGCTCATTAAAATATCATTCTTTCATGCGGTCGTCATCAATGTGAGAAATAAAACACAATGAGCAAAATCTCATGCTTAATTTATTTGCGGGGGTTTAATTAATTTAATCGTATTGTGCTGGCATTTTCATCAGCCCCTTTTTGCCATACTTCATGCAGTTGGCTGGCATTTTCAACATTGTTGCAGCTGGCAGGAAAGCTTTTACCGGAAAGTCCTCGGGCATAAGTAAAATCGGTCTGACAAGTTTTCTTTTGTCCTTCGGCATATCCTTTAAGGTATAGACCGCGATCCGCCTGTGAATCGCTAAATGCATCGTCATCTTTTATGGTGCTGCCCGATATCGCATCTTCCATACCGACATCATACCAGTCGGTGCTGGTCAAGGTTGGCGCGTGAGTATAAGGATCAATCTGACATCCGCTAACCAGTAAAGCCAACAAGGGGGCAATAAACTTTTTCATCATTTCTTTCTCCTTTTTCAAAGCATAGCGGATTGTTTTTAAAGGAGGTGTAAATTTATTTGTACGAAAATAAGCGTCAAAAGCGCGAATAAATTGCTTGTGTAAATAAAAATGTACGAAATATGGATTGAAAACTTTACTTTATGTGTTATCGTTACGTCATCCTCGCTGAGGATCAACTATCGCAAACGAGCATAAACAGGATCGCCATCATGCAAAAAGACGCGCTGAATAACGTACATATTACCGACGAACAGGTTTTAATGACTCCGGAACAACTGAAGGCCGCTTTTCCATTAAGCCTGCAACAAGAAGCCCAGATTGCTGACTCGCGTAAAACCATTTCAGATATTATCGCCGGGCGCGATCCTCGTCTGTTGGTAGTATGTGGTCCTTGTTCCATTCATGATCCGGAAACTGCTCTGGAATATGCTCGTCGATTTAAAGCCCTTGCCGCAGAGGTCAGCGATAGCCTCTATCTGGTAATGCGCGTCTATTTTGAAAAACCCCGTACCACTGTCGGTTGGAAAGGGTTGATTAACGATCCCCATATGGATGGCTCTTTTGATGTAGAAGCCGGGCTGCAGATCGCGCGTAAATTGCTGCTTGAGCTGGTGAATATGGGACTGCCACTGGCGACGGAAGCGTTAGATCCAAATAGCCCGCAATACCTGGGCGATCTGTTTAGCTGGTCAGCAATTGGTGCTCGTACAACGGAATCGCAAACTCACCGTGAAATGGCCTCCGGGCTTTCCATGCCGGTTGGTTTTAAAAACGGCACCGACGGCAGTCTGGCAACAGCAATTAACGCTATGCGCGCCGCCGCCCAGCCGCACCGTTTTGTTGGCATTAACCAGGCAGGGCAGGTGGCGTTGCTACAAACTCAGGGGAATCCGGACGGGCATGTGATCCTGCGCGGTGGTAAAGCGCCGAACTATAGCCCTGCGGATGTTGCGCAATGTGAAAAAGAGATGGAACAGGCGGGACTGCGCCCGTCTCTGATGGTAGATTGCAGCCACGGTAATTCCAATAAAGATTATCGCCGTCAGCCTGCGGTGGCAGAATCCGTGGTTGCTCAAATCAAAGATGGCAATCGCTCAATTATTGGTCTGATGATCGAAAGTAATATCCACGAGGGCAATCAGTCTTCCGAGCAACCGCGCAGTGAAATGAAATACGGTGTATCCGTAACCGATGCCTGCATTAGTTGGGAAATGACCGATGCCTTGCTGCGTGAAATTCATCAGGATCTGAACGGGCAGCTGACGGCTCGCGTGGCTTAAGAGGTTTATTATGGTTGCTGAGTTGACCGCATTACGCGATCAAATTGATGAAGTCGATAAAGCGCTGCTGAATTTATTAGCGAAGCGTCTGGAACTGGTTGCTGAAGTGGGCGAGGTGAAAAGCCGCTTTGGACTGCCTATTTATGTGCCGGAGCGCGAGGCATCTATGTTGGCCTCGCGTCGTGCAGAGGCGGAAGCTCTGGGTGTACCGCCAGATCTGATTGAGGATGTTTTGCGTCGGGTGATGCGTGAATCTTACTCCAGTGAAAATGACAAAGGATTTAAAACACTTTGTCCGTCACTGCGTCCGGTGGTTATCGTCGGCGGTGGCGGTCAGATGGGACGCCTGTTCGAGAAGATGCTGACACTATCGGGTTATCAGGTGCGGATTCTGGAGCAACATGACTGGGATCGAGCGGCTGATATTGTTGCCGATGCCGGAATGGTGATTGTTAGTGTGCCAATCCACGTTACTGAGCAAGTTATCGGCAAATTACCGCCTTTACCGAAAGATTGTATTCTGGTCGATCTGGCATCAGTGAAAAATGGGCCATTACAGGCCATGCTGGCGGCGCATGATGGTCCGGTGCTGGGGCTACACCCGATGTTCGGTCCGGACAGCGGTAGCCTGGCAAAGCAAGTTGTGGTCTGGTGTGATGGACGTAAGCCGGAAGCATACCAATGGTTTCTGGAGCAAATTCAGGTCTGGGGCGCTCGGCTGCATCGTATTAGCGCTGTCGAGCACGATCAGAATATGGCGTTTATTCAGGCTCTGCGCCACTTTGCTACTTTTGCTTATGGGCTGCACCTGGCAGAAGAAAATGTTCAGCTTGAGCAACTTCTGGCGCTCTCTTCGCCGATTTACCGCCTTGAACTGGCGATGGTTGGGCGACTGTTTGCTCAGGATCCGCAGCTTTATGCCGACATTATTATGTCGTCAGAGCGTAATCTGGCGTTAATCAAACGTTACTATAAGCGTTTCGGCGAGGCGATTGAGTTGCTGGAGCAGGGCGATAAGCAGGCGTTTATTGACAGTTTCCGCAAGGTGGAGCACTGGTTCGGCGATTACGCACAGCGTTTTCAGAGTGAAAGCCGCGTGTTATTGCGTCAGGCGAATGACAACCGCCACTAATAATCCAGTGCCGGGTGATTCACATCATCCGGCACCTTTTCATCAGGTTGGATCAACAGGCACTACGTTCTCACTTGGGTAACAGCCCAATACCTTCATCGAACGGGTGATGTCCCCTAACTCTTTCAATGCTTTTTGCATTTCCGCTGATTCAAGATTGGCCTGAATATCCAGATAAAACATCTCTTCCCATGGATTACCGTGAATCGGGCGTGACTCCAGACGGGTCATAATCAGATTGTGGTTGCGCAGTACCAGCAACGCTTCAACCAGCGCACCAGCTTGTTGCCCGGTCGCCATTAACAACGTCGTTTTCGCTGGAACCTGGTCAGACACGTTAATGGCTTTACGTGCCAACACCACAAATCGGGTGAAGTTTTGTCGCTGATTCGCTTCAATACGCTCCAGTACCTGCAAACCGTACAAAGTGCCGCCAGCTTCGCTTCCCAACGCAGCAACATGCGGTGATTTTGCCTGTGCAACCTTTTCCATTGCCGCAGACGTACTTTCGGTATATTCAATCTTCCAGTGCGGATAACGATTAAGGAATTTGCTGCATTGCTGGAATGGCTGCGGATGGCTGTAGACCGTATTGATGGTGGATAAATCAGTAGTGCCGGAGACCAACAAACAATGGTCGATAGTTAACGTCATCTCGCCAACAATCGACAAACTGGTATGTTGCAGCAGATCGTAAACGTCATTTATGGCACCGGAGCTGGTATTTTCAATCGGTACGACGGCATAGTCGGCCTGGCCGGTTTCCACCTGATTAAAAATATCGGCAAATTTGGCGCAGCCACTTTCAATGAATTGCTCAAAGTGACGGGCAGCATACTGGCGCGCCGCAAGATGGGAATAAGAACCTTTGGGGCCGAGAAAAGCGATGCGTGCTGAGTACGGATTAATTTTATTGAGATGTTGCTGGAGCAAAGCCTGCTGAGTTAATACGGAATCTTCAATGATGAGCTGGAACAGGCGAGTAATGTAATGGGCGTCCAGATGGTGCGCTTTACCGAGCGTAATTAATCTTTCCAGTAAATCGCGTTCACGATCAATATCACGTACCTGGCGATGCGAGAGCAGTTTGGCTTTTCCCACCTCGACGGCCAGTTCGCGCCGCTCTGCCAGTAATGCTAATAATTTTTCATCCAGCGCGCTGATTTTCTCTCGCAGCGCCAGTAATGGATTTTCCGATGTCATAGTGTTGCCTTTTTGTTATCAATAAAAAAGGCCCCCCGATTTGGGAGGCCTTATTGTTCGTCTTCGCATTCTGTTTCACACGACGAAACGCCTCCCATTCAGGGGAAGGTAAAAAAGAATGCGAAGAAAAACGGTGTGTGTTTCATGTTTGTTTCCTTAAGTGACTTCAGTACAGTACCCGTACTGTTTTCACGCTGTCAACAAAAAACGCGCCCGAAGGCGCGTTGGCGATACACTCAATATAAAGGACTACTCTTCTTCAACTTCTTCGACGAAGTTGGCGTCTTTCACCGATGTTGCGGCACGACGTGCTTCGCCTTTGTGCTGCAGTTTATTGAGCTGCCGTTCCAGCTTGTTGATCAATTCGTTAATTGCGGTGTACATATCTTCATGTTTACCACTGGCAACCAGAACGCCGTTAGGTGTATTGATTGTGGCGTCAGCAACAAACCCTTGTGGCTCTTTGGACAGAATGATATGTGGATTAATCAGATGTGTTTGCCATTTTTCCAGTTTGGCGAGACGGTCTGCGACATGTTGGCGGATGGCCGGAGTAATTTCCATTTGTTTGCTGGTAATGTTCATTGTCATAAATTTTACCTCTTGTCTTCCCGTCTTGGTGAATTCAGCATACCGTTCCTGATGTCAAAATGTGTGATGGAAATCTCATAATTTTGTCACTTTTTGTCAACGAAGTTTTTTTGTGAGAAATCGCAGGAAGAGGTGTTTTTTTACTTGAGGAATATCTCAAAGCGAGCCATATTTGATGAGATCGATAGTGACTAAATCGCTTCAGTTTCACAACTAACAGAATAAAAAAACGGCAGCTCAAGGGCTGCCGTTTTGTGTTTCAGATTTCTGTTATGTATTGCTGCTGTTTGCGGCGATGATTTTCGCTACTTTTTCAGCTTGCGCATTCATCTGCATCTGACGGTATGCATTTTCCATTAGCGGCAGCGCATCACGCGTAGCCTGGGTATCCGGGTAGTCGCGCAACATGCCTTCTACGCGGTTAACGACGGCAACCCATGCGCCACGTTCTGTATAGTACTTGGCCACGGAGTATTCATATTTCGCCAGACGATCTTTCAGGAATACCAGACGTTTGGTGGCATCGGTGGTGTACTGACTGTTCGGATAGCCGCGCACCAGTTTGGAAAAGTCACTAAACGCAGCTCGAGCATGTTGAGGATCGCGATCGCTACGGTCAACGCCAAAGAACCCTTGCAGCGCACTGTCATCCAGCGCCATATTGGTCAGGCCACGCATGTACATGACATAATCGATATTCGGATGGGTCGGGTTAAGGCGAATAAAACGATCGATGGCAGCCTGCGCTAACGGCAAATCGGCGTTTTTATAGTAGGCGTAGATGAGATCCAGCTGCACCTGCTGCGAATATGGACCAAACGGATAGCGATTATCTAACGCTTCCAGTTGCGTTATTGCCTGTCTCCAGTTACCGTCCTGCAGCTTTTGTTGTGCAGTCGCGTAAATTTCATTTGGCGGATTATCAGGTACTTCTTCCTTTGACCCCGAGCAACCCGCCAAAAACAGGCTTAGTGTGGCGGCTGCCACCAGATATTTCATGCGCGTCATGACGTTTTGACTTTCCTCAAAATGTAATACGGGAGATTCTCTGTTCCTGCTCCCGGTTAAGACCAGCTACAATAGCACACTATATTAAACGGCAAAGCCGTAAAACCCCAACGATAAACGAAGAAGCAGTATATATGGCACAACGAGTACAGCTCACTGCAACGGTGTCCGAAAACCAACTCGGTCAACGCTTAGATCAGGCTTTGGCCGAAATGTTCCCGGATTATTCACGTTCGCGAATAAAAGAATGGATCCTCGACCAGCGCGTGCTGGTTAACGGCAAAGTTTGTGATAAGCCGAAAGAAAAAGTATTGGGTGGCGAGCAGGTGGCCATCAACGCTGAGATTGAAGAAGAAGCGCGTTTTGAACCGCAGGATATCCCGCTGGATATCGTCTATGAAGATGAAGATATCATCGTCATTAATAAACCACGCGACCTGGTGGTACATCCTGGCGCGGGTAACCCGGATGGTACGGTATTGAATGCGTTGCTTCATTACTATCCGCCCATTGCCGATGTACCGCGTGCGGGCATCGTCCATCGTCTGGATAAAGACACCACCGGCCTGATGGTTGTGGCAAAAACCGTTCCGGCTCAGACGCGTTTAGTCGAATCTTTGCAACGGCGTGAAATTACTCGTGAGTATGAAGCGGTGGCAATTGGTCATATGACCGCTGGCGGTACAGTAGATGAACCAATCAGCCGCCACCCGACCAAACGTACTCACATGGCGGTGCATCCGATGGGTAAACCGGCGGTCACTCACTATCGCATCATGGAACACTTCCGTGTGCACACGCGTCTGCGGTTGCGTCTGGAAACCGGACGTACGCACCAGATCCGCGTGCATATGGCCCATATCACTCATCCGCTGGTGGGCGATCCGGTTTATGGTGGCCGTCCGCGTCCGCCAAAAGGTGCTTCGGAAGCGTTTATCTCCACGCTGCGTAAGTTTGACCGCCAGGCGCTTCATGCAACCATGCTGCGTCTTTATCACCCGATCTCCGGCATCGAAATGGAATGGCATGCGCCTATTCCACAAGATATGGTGGAGCTGATTGAGGTGATGCGCGCCGATTTCGAAGAGCATAAGGATGAAGTGGACTGGTTATGAGTAAGCTGATTGTCCCGCAGTGGCCGCTGCCAAAAGGTGTTGCGGCCTGTAGCTCCACTCGTATCGGCGGCGTGAGCTTGCCCCCGTATGACTCGCTCAACCTCGGTGCCCATTGTGGCGATAACCCGGATCACGTTGAGGAGAATCGCAAGCGACTTTTTGCTGCGGGCCATTTGCCTTCAAAACCGGTCTGGCTTGAGCAGGTACACGGCAAAGATGTGCTTAAGCTTACTGGCGAACCTTATGCCTCAAAACGAGCAGATGCCTCTTATAGCAACACGCCGGGCACGGTTTGCGCAGTGATGACTGCCGACTGCCTCCCCGTGCTGTTTTGCAATCGAGCGGGAACGGAAGTCGCCGCCGCTCATGCTGGCTGGCGTGGACTGTGCGCAGGCGTGCTGGAAGAGACGGTTTCCTGTTTTGCTGATAATCCGGAAAATATTCTCGCCTGGTTAGGGCCGGCAATTGGTCCACGCGCGTTTGAAGTGGGGGCGGAGGTTCGCGAGGCGTTTATGGCAGTAGACGCCAAAGCGAGTACAGCTTTCATTCAGCATGGTGATAAGTATCTGGCGGATATTTATCTCCTTGCCCGGCAGCGTCTGGCGAACGTCGGTGTCGAACAAATTTTCGGCGGCAACCGTTGTACATATACGGAAAATGAGACTTTCTTCTCTTATCGTCGCGACAAGACCACTGGTCGTATGGCAAGTTTCATTTGGCTGATATAACCTAAAGAATCAAGACGATCCGGTACGCGTGATTTTCTTTTCACATTAATCTGGTCAATAACCTTGAATAATTGAGGGATGACCTCATTTAATCTCCAGTAGCAACTTTGATCCGTTATGGGAGGAGTTATGCGTCTGGATCGTCTTACTAATAAATTCCAGCTTGCTCTTGCCGATGCCCAATCACTTGCACTCGGGCACGACAACCAATTTATCGAACCACTTCATTTAATGAGCGCCCTGCTGAATCAGGAAGGGGGTTCGGTTAGTCCTTTATTAACATCCGCTGGCATAAATGCTGGCCAGTTGCGCACAGATATCAATCAGGCATTAAATCGTTTACCGCAGGTTGAAGGTACTGGTGGTGATGTCCAGCCATCACAGGATCTGGTGCGCGTTCTTAATCTTTGCGACAAGCTGGCGCAAAAACGTGGTGATAACTTTATCTCGTCAGAACTGTTCGTTCTGGCGGCACTTGAGTCTCGCGGCACGCTGGCCGACATCCTGAAAGCAGCAGGGGCGACCACCGCCAACATTACTCAAGCGATTGAACAAATGCGTGGAGGTGAAAGCGTGAACGATCAAGGTGCTGAAGACCAACGTCAGGCTTTGAAAAAATATACCATCGACCTTACCGAACGAGCCGAACAGGGCAAACTCGATCCGGTGATTGGTCGTGATGAAGAAATTCGCCGTACCATTCAGGTGCTGCAACGTCGTACTAAAAATAACCCAGTACTGATTGGTGAACCCGGCGTCGGTAAAACTGCCATCGTTGAAGGTCTGGCGCAGCGTATTATCAACGGCGAAGTGCCGGAAGGGTTGAAAGGCCGCCGCGTACTGGCGCTGGATATGGGCGCGCTGGTGGCTGGGGCGAAATATCGCGGTGAGTTTGAAGAACGTTTAAAAGGCGTGCTTAACGATCTTGCCAAACAGGAAGGCAACGTCATCCTGTTTATCGACGAATTACATACCATGGTCGGCGCGGGTAAAGCCGATGGCGCAATGGACGCCGGAAACATGCTGAAACCGGCGCTGGCGCGTGGTGAATTGCACTGCGTAGGTGCCACGACGCTTGACGAATATCGCCAGTACATCGAAAAAGATGCTGCGCTGGAACGTCGTTTCCAGAAAGTGTTTGTTGCCGAGCCTTCTGTTGAAGACACCATTGCTATTCTGCGTGGCTTAAAAGAACGTTACGAACTGCACCACCATGTGCAAATTACTGACCCGGCAATTGTTGCAGCGGCGACGTTGTCTCATCGCTACATTGCTGACCGTCAGCTGCCGGATAAAGCCATCGACCTGATCGATGAAGCAGCATCCAGCATTCGTATGCAGATTGACTCAAAACCAGAAGAACTCGACCGACTCGATCGTCGTATTATCCAGCTCAAACTGGAACAACAGGCGTTAATGAAAGAGTCTGATGAAGCCAGTAAAAAACGCCTGGATATGCTCAACGAAGAACTGAGCGACAAAGAACGTCAGTACTCCGAGTTAGAAGAAGAGTGGAAAGCAGAGAAAGCATCGCTTTCTGGTACACAGACCATTAAAGCGGAACTGGAACAGGCGAAAATCGCTATTGAACAGGCTCGCCGTGTGGGTGACCTGGCGCGGATGTCTGAACTGCAATACGGCAAAATCCCGGAACTGGAAAAGCAACTGGAAGCCGCAACGCAGCTCGAAGGCAAAACTATGCGTCTGTTGCGTAATAAAGTGACCGACGCCGAAATTGCTGAAGTGCTGGCGCGTTGGACGGGGATTCCGGTTTCTCGCATGATGGAAAGCGAGCGCGAAAAACTGCTGCGTATGGAGCAAGAGCTGCACCATCGCGTTATTGGTCAGAACGAAGCGGTTGATGCGGTATCTAACGCTATTCGTCGTAGCCGTGCGGGGCTGGCGGATCCAAATCGCCCGATTGGTTCATTCCTGTTCCTCGGCCCAACGGGTGTGGGGAAAACTGAGCTTTGTAAGGCGCTGGCGAACTTTATGTTTGATAGCGACGAGGCGATGGTCCGTATCGATATGTCCGAGTTTATGGAGAAACATTCGGTGTCTCGTCTGGTTGGTGCGCCTCCGGGATATGTTGGTTATGAAGAAGGTGGCTACCTGACCGAAGCTGTGCGTCGTCGTCCGTATTCCGTTATCCTGCTGGATGAAGTGGAAAAAGCGCATCCGGATGTCTTCAACATTCTGTTGCAGGTACTGGATGATGGGCGTCTGACTGACGGGCAGGGGAGAACGGTCGACTTCCGTAATACGGTCGTCATTATGACCTCTAACCTCGGTTCCGATCTGATTCAGGAACGCTTCGGTGAACTGGATTATGCGCACATGAAAGAGCTGGTGCTCGGTGTGGTTAGCCATAACTTCCGTCCGGAATTCATTAACCGTATCGATGAAGTGGTGGTCTTCCATCCGCTGGGTGAACAGCACATTGCGTCGATTGCGCAGATTCAGTTGAAACGTCTGTATAAACGTCTGGAAGAACGTGGTTATGAAATCCACATTTCTGACGAGGCGCTGAAACTGCTGAGCGAGAACGGTTACGATCCGGTCTATGGCGCACGTCCTCTGAAACGTGCAATTCAGCAGCAGATTGAAAACCCGCTGGCACAGCAAATACTGTCTGGTGAATTGGTTCCGGGTAAAGTGATTCGCCTGGAAGTTAATGAAGACCGGATTGTCGCCGTCCAGTAAATGATAAAACGAGCCCTTCGGGGCTCGTTTTTGTCTATAAGTTAGACGGAAAAGACTATATTTAAGATGTTTTGCCTGAAAAATGAGCGAACGATAAAGTTTTTATATTTTTCGCTTGTCAGGCCGGAATAACTCCCTATAATGCGCCACCACTGACACGGAACAACGG